>SDBU01000297.1_pt1 | contig 71193 bp, 77 predicted proteins | sample 2277071 | NCBI WGS metagenome assembly SDBU01 (sample SAMN10397929, study PRJNA504765) | marine sediment metagenome | isolation source: marine sediment core GS08_GC12, 126 cmbsf | place: Arctic Ocean: Gakkel Ridge, Loki's castle | collected 2008 | reverse complement strand
TATGTTCCAGACCCGATACCTATGCGCAATACTACAAGTGCTACGTTATATTACTTGTTCTTCGCTTCGCAGCAGAAGGTAGCGGACAACATCATAAGAGACATTTTTGACAAGTGCCGCAACCGAGGAATAATTTAATGTCTCTATCATCATCCATAGAATGGACTGAATCTACCTGGAATCCTTTGACAGGCTGCACCAAAATCAGCTCAGGGTGTACAAACTGTTATGCTGAGCGAATGGCATTACGGCTAAAAGCAATGGGCAATCCCAATTATACCAATGGTTTCAGTGTCAGTATGCATGAAAGTGTGCTTGAGCTTCCACTACGATGGAGAAAACCACAAACCATATTTGTCAATTCAATGAGCGACCTGTTCCATGAAGACGTCCCAGAACAGTTCATCTTCCGTGTTTTTGATGTTATGCGCCGTGCAGACTGGCATTGTTTCCAGATTCTTACGAAAAGGTCCAGAAGGCTGGTTGATCTTAGCCCACGACTACCATGGATGCCAAACATCTGGATGGGCGTCAGCGTAGAGAATCAGGATCATACCTTTCGCATTGACCACCTGCGTAGAACGGGGGCGAATGTTAAGTTTCTCTCACTAGAGCCTCTTCTTGGACCTATTTCCAGCATTAGTCTAGAAGCAATAGACTGGGTAATTGTAGGGGGTGAGTCTGGCCCCAGATCTAGGCCGATGAAAGAGTCTTGGGTGACTGATATCCGTAATCAGTGCCAAGAAGGAAAGGTGCCATTCTTCTTCAAACAGTGGGGAGGAGTAAACAAAAAGAAGACAGGGCGGAAACTTGAGGGGCGTACGTGGGAGGAGTTGCCATTAGTATTGTCTCGTGTGTCGTAAGCAGCAATAAGCCATTTTGCCCAAGCCTAAGTTTTAACATAACAGGTAGTCTAAGAGGGGCTTCGCCCCTCTTTTTATTATCCGCCTCTCCTTTGAAGGAGAGGCGGATAAAGGGGGTGAGGTAGATAAATAGTCTTTTAATTATGCTAAAATAGTAACACACAGGTTGGTTTGAGGAAGTCAAAAAATGATTCCCATTAAGTTGAAAGTGCGCAACTTTATGTGCTACCGGGATAATGTGCCACCACTCTCTTTTGTTGGCATCCACACCGCCTGCATTTGTGGTGACAATGGCAATGGTAAGTCAGCCCTGATCGATGCTATGACCTGGGCACTATGGGGAAAAACCAGAGCTGAAAGCGATGACGACCTTGTTCACTCAGGTCAGACTGAAATGGAGACTGAGTTTGACTTCGCTGTCGGACAACAACCTTATCGCATCATACGCAAGCACTCTAAACCCAGGCGACGAGGCAGCTCAGGGCAAACTATACTAGAATTCCAGATAGCTAGCGGGGATGGTTTTAGGTCAATTACCGGGAACAATGTGCGTGAGACACAAAAGAAAATCATTGATGTCCTCCACATGGACTATGACACCTTTATCAACAGCGCCTTCCTACGGCAGGGTCAGGCTGATGAATTCACCAGGAAACCCCCAACTAAGCGTAAGGAGGTGCTAGCTAATATCCTCGAGCTTTCCTTCTATGACCAACTCGAGGAACAAGCCAAAAACCTGGCTAAAGAGCAAGAAATGGAAAAGGTGCAGCTAGAGAGCGCCATCAAAGACATTACAGATGAATTAGCCCAAAAGCCGGTCTATGAAGATGAGTTTGAACAAGCGCAGACCGAGTTTTACCGCATAGAAACGGCAGTAAAAGAGCAGGAATCCCGACTTAACCACCTGCGACAAGAGAAGGAATCCCTGGAGAACAGGAAGCTTCAACTAGCTCAGTTAGAGGAGCACATAAAAAAGACGGACAGAGAGATGGAGCGCTGGAATGACCAGGTTAATCAACACCTCCCCAGACTCAAAGAGTATGAAGAGTTAATAGCCCAGCGTTCTGCCATAGAAGAAGGCTATGCTCAGTTTACTAAAATCAGGAAGTTGAGTGATGAGCTTGACCAAAAGTTTAGACTGGACGCCAAGCTGAATCGACGTAAATACGAGTTAGACATGGCGATAACTCAAGCTGGACAGGAGCTAGTCAAAGACCATGCCATAGCTCAAAACAGGATTACCGAACTAGACGCTATTTCTCAAAAACTACCCCGGCTTAGAAATGAGCTTCAACAGATGCAGGCTGAGTGGCACCAGTTAACTGAGACCGAGGCAACGCTACGCCAGAAGAGACAAAATAGCCAGCAAATACACACTCAGGTTTCCTCCCTGGAAGCTCACCAAACCCAGCTAGAGAAGGAAATAGCGGATATAGAGGGAAAACTTAACCTCCTGTCAACCCAAAGTGATGCCAAATGCCCCCTGTGTGAGACAGAACTGGGCATAGAAGGACGGCAGCTAATTGAGACCAAATATGCCGCTGATAGGCACAGCAAATCTGATTTCCTGAAGTCAAATCAAGCCGAACTAGCTGGCCAGAAAAGGAAGCTGGAATCGCTGGAAAGTGAAATATCCCAGATAGAAGTAAGGTTAAACCAAAATAAAGCCTCGTTCCAGAGCAAAACCAGCATCCTCACTAAAGAGATTGCTGAAGCTGAAGAAGCCAGTAATAAGCTGGAAGAGGAAAAGGGGGGACTGGCTGAACTTGAACAGCACCTGGCCAAGAGGGATTTTGCTATCGTCGAGCAAGAGGCTCTATATCAAGTTGAAAGTGAATTAACTAACCTCAGCTATGATTCACAGCAGCATGAACAGACCCGCCACCGCCTGAGTGAGCTGGAGCAATGTGAAGTGACAAAACGAAAGTTGGAAGAAGCCGATAGGCTATTCAACCAGGAAAAAGAAGCTGCTGCCAAAGCTGAGCAAGCTGCTCAAGAACTACAACACAGCCTGGAGGTTGACAATCAAAAAAAACAAGGCCTGGCTACGGAACTTAGTTTACTCCCGCAGCTTGTCAGCGATTTAGCCCAGGCCGAGACTGAACACCAGGAACTAGCGGCACAACAAAAACAGGCCCGGGAGACAATGTGGAGTGTAAAAGCAAAGCTGGAGCGTTGTTCTGAATTAGAGGTGAAAAGGAAGGAAAAGGAAAGGCTACTGGGTCAGGCTTCAAAACAAGAGAGGATTTATAGAGACCTAGCTCAAGCCTTCGGCAAAAGGGGGATACAAGCCATGCTCATTGAAATGGCACTCCCTGAGATTGAAGCCGAAGCTAATAACTTGTTGGGACGCATGACTGATAATAGAATGCATATAAAGATGGAAACCCAGCGGGAAACAAAGAAGGGGAGTTTGCTAGAAACCCTGGATATTAATGTCTCTGATGAGCTAGGGACGCGCAATTATGAAATGTTTAGTGGTGGCGAAGCCTTCCGCATTAACTTTGCCATCCGTATTGCCCTGTCCAAGCTACTAGCCAGACGAGCCGGGGCACCACTCCCTACCTTAATCATTGACGAAGGCTTTGGCACTCAAGATAGTGTCGGTATGGAAAAACTTAAAGAGGCGATAAATTCCATTCAGGAAGATTTCGATAAGATACTTGTCATCACTCATATTGAAGAGCTTAAAGATGCCTTTCCTACCCGCATTGATGTTATCAAAACTGCCGAGGGCTCAACGCTGTCAGTGAGCTAGTTCACAGACCCAGGTCTTCGGCAATCTCCTTCATTGCTACCACCCCCAGCTCGATGAACTCGTCAAGCTCAAGCCCAATTTCACTACACTTAGCGATTTGCTGCCTGTTTGCTCCGGCAGCAAATGCCTTTTCCTTAAACCTTCTCCTCACCGACCTGGCTTCAAGGCCAGCCATTTTCTTATCCGGGCGAACCAGGGTAGCCGCAATAATTAGACCAGTTAACGGGTCAGCACAAAATAAGGCCTTATCAAGTTTGGTCTCCAGAGGAATACCATGTGTCTCATTATGGCACAGGATGGCATGAGCTATTTCCTCGCTGGCCCCCAGCTCCCTCGCCAGGTCAGCCCCCAGTTTACTATGGGTGCTCATATCGCTCCCGGTAAGCTCCACATCTATGTCATGCAGGAGCCCGGTTAGCCCCCATATCTCCTCATCCTCACCAAGGTGCCTGGCTAACGCCCTCATACTCGCCTCAGTAGCTAGCATATGCTTCACCAGATTTTCGTTGCTCACGTTAGCTTTGATAGATTCAAGGACTTCTTCTCTGTCCATTTGTTCCTCCTTGGCTAAGTGTTGGCCTTAATAGTGAGGCCAGTATTAGGCTCATAATACTGACCACGGCGTAGATCAGGAAAACGGGCTGGTAGCTACCGGTTATATCAAAGATGTGCCCAGCTACAAGGGGACCAATAGCGCCTCCAGTGGTGGCACTAAAAACAACCACTCCCAGAATAGCCCCATGTGCCCTCAGCCCAAATAGCTCAGCCACTATAGGTGACTGTGAGACTATCATAGCACCATAGCCAAAGCCAAAGATAGCGGCGAATAGGTAGAGCATCCATACGTCTCTGGCTACTAATAGCCAGAATAAAGCACCTGATATCAGAACCAGGGCAATAACAAGGGCCGGCTTACTACCAATTCTATCACCAGCACTACCCATTCCAAGCCGGCCAGCGATACTTAGTCCGCCAATAATAGCCAGAATATTGGCGGCCAGTATGGCTGAAATTCCCAGCTCGGTGGCATGGGGCACAATATGAACCATGATAGTTTGTTGACAGAAAATAGCGAAGAAGTACGCGGCGCTAAGTATCCAGAATTGTCTAGTGCGAATTGCTTCCCCCAAAAAAAACCCTCGGCCTCCTGGCTCCGAGCTCTCTGCCTTCACTTCATCAGCGCCATAGGGCACCAGCCCCAACTGACTCGGGTCACGCCTTAGAAATTGAGCCGCTATGACAACGACTACCAGAGCGACAAAACCAATAATAATGTACGAAGCACTCCAACCATAGCTGGAGATGAGCCGACTAGCCACCGGCGGCATAATCACCGTACCCGCACCTATACCGGAGACAACGATACCGGTCATCAGCCCCCTCCTCTTGGCAAACCACCTAACTACTATAGAAACCAACGGAACAGTACCACTCATGCCAATACTCACTAACACACCATAGAACAAATACAGTTGCCAGATAGTGCTAATCTGCGACATCAATAAATAGCCCAAACCCAGAAACAAGCCACAGGCGGTAAGCACTAACCGGGGACCAAACCTATCGTTTAGCCTCCCAGCAACAATGGAACTAAGACCGTGTAAAAACATAAATAGTGAGTAGGCACCTGAGGTGGCAGCCCTCGTCCAGCCAAACTCACTTATCAGGGGCTTGAAGAAGACACCAAAGCTGTAAAGTGCGCCATACGCTACTGCTGTAGTAAAAAAACCAGCCAGAGCTATAACGTAGCCATAGAAAAACTTTGGTTTCCTGTCGTCAGGCAATTTTCTCCTCAATCAAAGGCTGCTTGTAGCAATAATCAACTGGTCAAAGCGTACTCAATATCTTTGGACAATACCCTTCCTAGATACTGCCCGGTGGCTGAAGACCCCTGCTGAGTTATTTCCTCAGGCGTTCCGGTGGCGACAATATAGCCACCGTAGTCACCAGCCCCCGGTCCAAGGTCAATAATATAATCAGCATTCTTTATCACATCCAGGTGATGTTCAATGACAATCACCGTATTCCCGCCATCAACCAGACGCTGTAGCACCCTTAGTAAAGCTGCTATATCCTCAAATGAGAGACCGGTGGTTGGCTCATCAAGAATATATAATGTCCTGCCGGTAGACCGTCGCGATAGCTCGGTAGACAGCTTTACCCGCTGCGCTTCACCACCGGAAAGGGTGGGCGCCGGCTGACCGAGACGAATATAGCCCAATCCGACGTCGTTTAACGTCTCTAGCTTGCTTCTTACCTTGGGGAAATGCTCAAAGAAAGACAAGGCTTCCTCGACGCTCATATCCAATACTTCAGCAATGTTCTTGCCCTTAAACCTAATCTCCAGAGCCTCACGGTTATAACGCTTTCCCTTGCACACCTCACAGGGAACGGTAACATCGGGCAAAAACTGCATCTCAATCTGAATAAACCCCTCGCCACGGCAGGCTTCACAACGCCCACCCTTAACATTAAAGGAGAAGCGACCCGGAGCATAGCCTCTCATCCGTGCCTCCGGGACAGTGGCAAAAAGCTCACGAATTGGGGTAAAGGTGCCGGTATAGGTAGCCGGATTACTGCGCGGCGTACGTCCAATTGGAGATTGGTTAATATTGACTACCTTATCAATGTGCTCGACACCAATAATGTCGTCACAGTCGCCAGGTTTTTCCCTTGACCGATAAAATATCTGTGCCAGCCTTTTATACAATATCTCATCAATAAGGGTGCTCTTCCCACTACCCGAAACCCCGGTAATACAAACAAACTTGCCCAAGGGAATAGGGACCTCTATATTCTTCAGGTTGTTCTGCCTGGCCCCCTTTACCACTATCACCTCGCCTGAGCCCGAACGACGTTTGGCTGGCAAGGGAATTCGCTTGGTACCACTGAGGTACTGACCGGTTATTGATTCCTTTGAATTCATAATATCAGTCAGCGTCCCGGTGGCGACAACCCAGCCCCCGTGCTCACCAGCGCCAGGTCCCATATCAATAATGTGGTCGGCTGCCCGCATCATGGATTCATCATGCTCTACCACCAGTATCGTATTACCCAGGTCTCTCAGCCGTTTAAGGGTCTCAATCAGGCGATAGTCATCAGCGGGGTGCAGACCCACTGTCGGCTCATCACAGATATAGAGTACCCCCATGAGACCGCTACCAATCTGGGTTGCCAGGCGAATCCGCTGTGCCTCACCACCAGAAAGGGTAGCCGAGGCACGGGCAATAGTAATATATTCCAAGCCTACATCCTTGAGGAAACTAAGCCGGGCTTGAAGCTCCTTAAGGATTTCGCGGGCTATCATCTGTTCCCGCTGACTAAGTATCGTCTTCCGTCTACCAAGAGCAGCTACCCACTCTAATGCCTGGGTAATTGACATTGAGTTAACGTCCATAATATTTCTGCCATCAACGGTCACCGCCAACGACTCTGGCTTGAGCCGCCTACCCTCGCAGACAGGACACAATTTAGATACCATATAGCGCTCAATCTCAGCCCGGGTACGCTCAGATTGGGTATCCCGACTTAACCTCTCCAAATAAGGGATGACCCCCTCGTAACCGGTAAAATACCCCCTGCCCCGACCGTAACGGTTTCGGTATCTTACCACTTCCCCTTCTTCCCCATAGAGTATGAGCCTGAGGTGATGCCCGCTTAGCTCCTTAACCGGCGTATTAAGGGAGACGCCATAGCGCCTGGCTAACATCTGAAGTTCGTCGGCATGCCAGGAATACCACCACCCGGGATGGAGCGCCCCTTGAGCTATGGAGAGACCCTTGTTGGGAATTATCAAGTCCGGGTCTATCTCCAGCTTAACTCCCAAGCCGGTGCAAGCCGGACAGGCACCATGAGGGCTATTAAAGCTAAAGGTTCTGGGGGCAATCTCTCCCAAGCTGATTCCACAGTGGACGCAGGCAAAATGCTCGGAAAATAGTAGTTCCTCACCATCAACAATAGATACCAGCACCACCCCAGCCCCAAGCTTGAGGGCTGTTTCCACTGAGTCAGCAATGCGGCTCTGGCTGCCGCTTTGCCCAATTACTAATCTGTCCACCACCACCTCAATGGTGTGCTTCTTGTTCTTATCAAGCTGAAACTCCTCGGACAGGTCATAGATATACCCATCAACCCGAACCCGAGCATAACCCGCCTTACGCAGGTCATCAAATACCGCCTGATATTCGCCCTTACGGTCTCTAATCAGCGGGGCAAGAATCATTATCCGGCTGTTCTCGGGAAGTGCTTGAACCGCATCAACAATCTGCTGCACCGTCTGCATAGCAATCTCGCGCCCGCATTTAGGACAATGAGGATGCCCCACCCGGGCAAAGAGTAGTCTTAGGTAATCATAAATCTCGGTTACTGTGCCCACCGTAGACCGTGGATTACGGCTTGGACCCTTCTGGTCAATAGAAATAGCCGGACTCAGCCCCTCAATATAATCAACCTCCGGCTTTTCCATCCTGCCCAGAAACTGGCGGGCATAAGCAGACAGGGATTCTACATAGCGCCGTTGCCCTTCAGCATAAATGGTATCAAAGGCTAAAGAGCTTTTACCCGAGCCAGAAACCCCGGTAATGACTACCAGCTTATCCCTCGGGATAACAACATCTATATTTTTGAGGTTATGCTCTCGAGCCCCTTTGATAACTATAGTATCTAGTGGCATGCCTTAGCACCTTTCCTTGTTCTCCAAGTTTATTGTAGCATTAGCCATAAAGTAGAAACAAGCAAAACTGAAGTTACCATAGGCCAACGGATTGTTAATCCTTTGATGCAACGTATCATGGTGGCTCTTGTGTATGCCCTGTGAGTGAAGTAAAATACACTACACACAATTCCAAAATAGAATGGAAAGGAGCATTATGTCACCAGAAGAAAGTTCTAATAAGAAAAGCGCCGCTGAGAATTTTGGTAAAATGTTTGAGGCTTTCGGTGATGCTATGAGCCAAATCTTCAAAGACCCGGAGCTAAAAGAAAAGGCTAAAGAATTTGGAGAAAGTGCCGTTAAGTCAGCCAAAGCTTTCGGAAGTAAGTTCAAAGATGAGGATGTTAAAGACAAGTTTAGGGATGTAGGCAAAGCAGCTCAAGATTTTGGTAAAAGCGTAGCCGATTATTTTAGAGATGACAAAGGATAAAGGGTGTTTAAGTGGAGTTCTCACCAGAAGAAACTAGGAAAAATACTAGTTATTAAAATAGTAAAGGCACAATTGAGAACCAGGGTACGAGCAAAACAGAAAGGGGGGAACAATGATAAAGGTTATCATAGAACGTCAAGTGAAGAAAGGTGAGGACATATCGCTCTTATTGCTTGAGCTTAGAGCAGCCGCCATGTGTCATCCGGGCTACGTGTCTGGCGAGACTCTCCTTAGCACCGAAGATAGGCTTTAACATCGTCACTATAAGCACTTGGCAGACGTTTGAGGGCTGGAAGGCATGGGAAGCATCGGAGGTGAGGGCAAAACTATACCAACGGGCCGAATCACTTCTAGTCGGAAAACCCAAGGTCAAGACATACGGAATAATGTCAACCGAAAAAAGAGACTAGTGTGTTTGACACCGGGTACTGACAAAGTCGTAAACTGCATTCCAGACGCACGCAGGTTCATCTGCTGCTGGGATTGGTGATGTCTGGGAAAATGACTACGCTAAAGTCCTATGGCAGAGCTATTCAGAGGCCAAAGAAATTGTTCCAGTTATCAATACTACGGGGTAGCGTGATATACTATGGACATACAAAGGAAGTAATGTGACTAAGGGTCAGAGAATCCCGCAGATATTAGCAATAGCCGTAATATGCTGTATCTTCTACATGATAATTTACGAGGCGGTTGACGACATATCGTTCCTTATTCAAAATAACCCAAACAATTTTTGGCCGTCTTTCATTAGGTATGTTATTAGCAATCTCGCACAGGGCTACTGAGTTTCATGTTTATGAACAAAAAGTATGTATAGGCATAGCCCCATTGGTGCTTCATAAGAATCTAGCCCCTCCCTCTCCAAACTCACAATTACATTCTGCACACTAAAGGTTCTTTCCCCCTGTCTAACGCTTTCGCCTAACCATGAAGAACAATACTATAAGAATAATAAGCGCTGCTATACCAATCCAAGTCCAAATTTCCATGTGTCACCTCACCTCTCTACTTTGTTTCAGATAGCATTTCCCCCACTTCTTTTATGGTACAAAGTACCATAACGAGCAGAGTTTGTCTAGCAGGCTAGCCTCAGACAATCGGAACGGCTCCTGTCAGCTTGAAGCACCACCTCCCCCTCTAATGTCGTAGCTACATTCCGCTAGCACAATGGTTTATGATATAGTGTAAGGTGAATTATGCTAGCCAAGGTAATAAGCTGTGCAATAGTAGGGCTGGAAGGGGCTATTGTCGAGGTTGAGGTCGATATTTCCCCTGGGCTACCCTCATTTACAATCGTGGGTTTGCCTGATACAGCCGTTCAAGAGGCCAGGGAAAGAGTACGAGCCGCTATCCGAAACTCTGGCTTTGCTTTCCCGATGAAGCGCATCACAGTTAACCTTGCCCCGGCCGACCTTAGAAAAGCGGGGCCAGCTTATGACTTACCCATTGCTGTCGGAATCCTTCTTAGCTCAGAGCAGGTATGTGCTGATGTTTCTCAAACTATTCTCCTCGGTGAACTGTCCCTGGATGGTAGCTTACGCCATACCAACGGCATTTTGCCTATGGCCGCTCTGGTTCATCAGGAAGGGCTATCTACTATTATTGTGCCTGATACCGATGCCAAAGAGGCATCCTTAATACCAGGCACTAAAATTATCCCTATTACCTCAGTAGCCCAGCTAGTTAGCTATTTCCGGGGGGAGATACCTGCCCCAGAGTATACGCCCGGTGAAGTTCAGGAATACACCCCACCCCCTTCATCAATCACCGACTTGGCATACATTAAAGGGCAGGAGCATGTCAAGCGAGCCCTGGAGGTGGCGGCCGCTGGAGGGCATAATATAATAATGTGTGGACCTCCCGGTAGCGGTAAGACCCTACTGGCACGGTCGCTGCCATCCATACTGCCGTCAATGACCACCGAGGAAGCCCTAGAGGTCACCAAGATATACAGTGTCAGCGGTCTGCTGCCACCGGATACTCCCCTGATTAGACACCGACCCTTCCGTTCACCACACTATACCATCTCTAATGCTGGCTTGGTCGGTGGTGGACATTGGCCGAAGCCGGGTGAGATAAGCCTCAGTCACCGGGGGGTGCTCTTCCTTGATGAACTCCCCGAGTTTGGACATGCTGTGCTCGAGGTACTACGCCAGCCTCTGGAAGACAAGTTAATTACTATCAGTCGGGCCCGGGGCAGCGTAACCTTCCCGGCCAACTTTATGCTGGTTGGAGCGATGAATCCCTGCCCCTGCGGCTATTATGGCGACCCTTTCCGACAGTGTACCTGCCCTCCGAGTCTGGTTTCCCGGTATCAGAAGCGTATCAGCGGCCCCTTTCTTGACCGGGTTGACATATTTGTTGAAGTGCCCCATATTGACTATGAAAAGCTGGCTGATGACCGGCTAGGTGAGAAATCAGAAAAGGTTCAAGCCCGGGTTAAAGCTGCCCGCTCCCGACAACAGAAACGCTTTGCCGGAACCAGGCTAACCGCCAATGCTGAAATGACACCAACCGAGGTCAGAGAGTCTTGTCAGGCAGAAGAGCAAGCCCAGAGCCTGCTCAAGGCAGCTATGAAACAGCTTTATCTTTCTGCCCGGGCTTTCCACCGTATCCTTAAACTGGCTCGCACCATCGCCGACCTGGAAAACGCCGATATAATCAAAGCCCACCACCTGGCTGAAGCCATCCAGTATAGACCGAGACAAATGGTGTAGCTCAACCGGGCGGATTGGGGGCAACATTTATTACTCGGGCTCCATTAAGGCGAAATAAGCTCAAAAAGGAGGTGCCAATATTGTTTTCAGCAGAGACTCTAGGTTTTGTAGGTGGAGCACTTGTCACCTGTAGTCTTATTCCTCAGCTCATTCGTGTTTTCAAACTTAGAAGTGCCCGTGAGATAAGCCTGCTTTTTACCACCTTACTTTTGCTAGGTATCATCACTTGGTTAGCTTACGGGATTTCTTTGGGACTCGCTCCAGTAATCCTTTGGAATGCAATCGCAGCAGTTCTTATGGCTGTGCTTCTGTATGCAAAGCTAAAGTATGGAAGATAGTTGACATAATTAAAGCCCACCACCTGGCTCAAAGCCATCCAGTATAGACCAAGACAAATGGTGTAGGTATGCGGGGAGATTTGGAGAGGCAAAGCCCCTTCAAAAATAAAGCCTCCTCTATCCTTTTAATCTAAATCGTTGAAGATTGCTCTTTTGTATGCTAAACTTATACTAAGACCATGAGTGAGCAGAAGATAAAGGTTTGTACATTTAGCCAGCAACCCCTGTTTCAGGAAGGTATATCCAACGCACTCTCCAGTATCGAGGATATACAAATTATAGGTCAGGCTAAAGTTACCGACAAACAGTTGATTATTGAGGTTATGCCACCTGATGTAGTGATTGTGGATATCGATGCCCCACCTGAAAGTGGCCAGAGCTTAATTCATAGATTAAAACAACGCTTACCTAGTGTCGCCATAATTGCGCTTACCTCGAGTCCCAGTGATGACCAGCTCTTTCAGGCACTTGAAAACCAGATTGCCGCTTATCTAAGCAAGGAAATTGACGGTGACCATCTGGCAAATATTGTGAGACAGGTGGCTCGTGGTGAGTACCCGATACGTGAAACCCTCTCTAGTCGACCAGAAGTAGCCGGAAGAATACTACGCCAGTTTCAAGAACTCTCTGGGAAGACAGAAGCCGAAACTATAATAGCCCCTCTCACCGCCAGAGAGACAGAAATCCTCAATTACGTAGCTCAGGGCTATAGTAACAAGCAGATTGCGGCCAAACTCAACATCAGCGAGCAAACCATCAAGAATCATGTCGCCTCAATTATGTTAAAGCTAAATGCCAATGCTCGCACTCAAGCAGTAGTAATCGCCGTGCAGCAGGGCTTAATCTCTATTGACTAACAGCAGGGCTAGTTCCTTAGAAGGGACGATTAAGAATCTCAACCCCAAAGCCGGAAGGCACCACCCATCACCACCATAAGTAAGCCAATCGCAATGGCTATCCAGCCGCCTATTTTCAGCGCCCCAGGCTGAGGGATTTTTGGCTCATGCTCCAGGAACTCCCTGGCATCGGGGCGAGTAGAAATGGTGTCATAGTAGCTCTTCTCCTCACCCCTGCCCCAGAAAATTGAGGCTATGCCGAGGATAACAAACAAACCACCCATACCCATTAAAATAAGAAACTCACGCTCAGGCATACCCCACCTTCTCTCTGTAGGAACACCCTTTAGTGCAAACTATACGCCTTTTTAACGCTTTTTTCAACCAGTCTTATTTGATGTCAATGGTGGCGCCAGCCTCTTCCAGCCTCTGCTTTACAGTAGTTGCCTCTTCCTTATTAATCCCTTCCTTGACAGTAACGGGGGCACTTTCCACCAAATCTTTAGCTTCTTTTAGGCCTAAGGTGGTCAACTCCCTCACTGCCTTAATGACACTGATCTTATTAGCCCCTATATCCTTAAGAATCACGCTAAACTCCGTCTGCTCTTCAGCCGCTGGAACCTCAGTCGGCACCGCGGTAGTAGAGGCAGCTACTGCTGGGACGGCGGCACTAACTCCAAATTCAGTCTCCAGAGCCTTTACCAACTCCGCCAGTTCCAGAACTGTCATGTTTTTAATAGTGGCCATTATGTCCTCAACTATTGCCTTCTTCTCTCCTACTTTGGCTGGAGACTCTTTCTTAGTGGCAGATGTTTTGGCTCTCTTAGGCTTCTCAGTAACTTGCTCTGTGGGCTGTCCCCCCACAGCTGTTTCTTCACCTTTAGTTTCTACTTCATTTTCCGACATTTTTACTCTCCTTCCAGTTGTTTAATTCTAGCTTGTATAACATTTATGAAACCCCTTACCGGGGTGGTAAGTTGGCTGAGTAAAATAAGGATAGGGGCCTGCATCCCGCCCATAATCTTGGCTAGTAAGACCTCTCTTGGCGGTAATGCAGAAAGTGTCATCACCTCTTTCGAAGTAAGTAGCCTATCGCCTAAAAAGCCTCCCTTAATATCCAGAGTTGCCTTTGAGGTACGAATGTAGTCAGACAAGGCCCTGGCTGGCTCAATTATATCACCATAGCTAAAGGCAATAGCTATTGGGCCCTCAAACAGGCTAACTAAGTCTTCCTTACCCGCCCTTTCGGCAGCGAACCGAGCCAGGGTATTCTTAATCACCTTATACTCAATACCCAGCTCCCTCAGGCTTCGGCGCAGAATGGTCATCTCAGGAGCTGACAGCCCCCGATAGTCAGTCAAAATACCAATGTTACAGGTAGAAAAAACCTCTCTGAGCCGCTCAATAATCTGTGCCTTCTTTTCCTTGGACATTTTTAATCACCTCTCAACTATCACCAGACTGCTTGATAATTTATTTAGTAACCCCCTAACAATCAAGCCAACCACTGCTGAACATTATTTAAACAATAAGTCCTTGTGCCGGCACAAGGACTTACAACTAACTGAATTCTTCCTTAACTAGAGAAAATTGTTAGTTTGAAATCCAGGTTGCCTCGGCAGGCACATAGTTTAAGCCGCAAGCGGCACCCGCTGTCTCAGGACAATACTGGTTCTCACCTAGAAATTGTTAATCTGCTAATCGATTTAGTATAGCCAAAGTAATCGCACCAAGTCAACTAAGAGTATCAACTGGAACTCAAGGACAGGGTAGGTTTGAGGTCAAGTCTTATTCCTGGCCCCATAGTAGTAGTCAAAAAGGCAGTTTTAACATACAGACCCTTGACCCCGCTGGGTTTGGCCTTGACTACAGCCTCCATCACTGCCGTTAGGTTATCCAGCAACTTATCCTCTTCAAAGCTGACCTTGCCTAAGGGAAGGTGAATAATAGCCGTCCTGTCCAGCTTAAACTCTACCCGACCTTTACGGGCATCACCAATTACCCTGGGTAAGTCATCAGCAGCCACTACTGTTCCCGATTTGGGGTTGGGCATTAGGCCTCTCCTGCCTAAAATCTTTCCCAGTCTCCCCACCTTACCCATTATGTCAGGAATGGCTATAGCGGTATCAAAATCCAACCAGCCATTCTCAATCTTTTTGATCAACTCATCGCCGCCAACAAAGTCTGCCCCGGCGGCTTCAGCAATCCTTTCCGCCTCACCCTGGGCAAAAACCAGAATGCGCACCTTCTTCCCCAGCCCATGCGGCATAAGGGCTACGCCACGCACTTGCTGACTGGCATTTCGCGGGTCGACACCCATCTGAAGGTGAAGTTCAACCGTCTCATCAAATCGAGTATGGGCTACCTTCTTAGCCAGCTCAATAGCCTCCTGAGGAGAATAAGCCTTTGTCTTGTCTACCTGTTTAACGGCTGCTTGATAGTTTTTACTCTGTCTGACCATTTTTACTCTATCTCAATACCCATACTTCGCGCGGTACCGGCAATAATTCGCTCTGCCCCCTCAATGCTACTAGCATTTAGGTCCTTAGCCTTAAGCTTGGCAATTTCCCGAAGCTTATCCCGAGATAATACTCCAACCTTCTCATGACCAGAAGCACTGGTCCCTTTTTCCACACCTACTGCATTCCGCAGTAAATCAGCCGCCGGTGGTGTTTTAGTAATAAAGGTGAATGACCTATCATCAAAAACAGTTATTTCAACGGGGATAATAGAGCCAACCTGTGCCGAAGTACGCTCATTATACTCCTTACAAAAGGCCATAATATTGATCCCATGCTGGCCTAAAGCCGGACCTACCGGGGGTGCTGGGTTTGCCTTTCCCGCCTCAATCTGTAGTTTAATCACTACCTTAATCTTTTTCGCCACTATATCCCCTAACTAGAGACTTAGAGCTTCTCCATCTGTAAGAAGTCAAGTTCCACCGGTGTTTCACGCCCAAAAAGGGAAAGAAGCACCTTAGCCTTACCCTTTTCCAGACTTATTTCATCCACTACTCCGACAAAATCAATAAAGGGACCATCGGTCACCCGAATACTTTGACCTTTGCGGAAGCCAATCTTAACCTTCGGTGCTTCAGCTGCCATCTGCTTCAAGATCTGGTCAACTTCCGCCTCCTTGAGTGGAGCCGGCTTATTCCCACTGCCAACAAAACCGGTGACACCGGGGGTGTTACGCACGATGTTCCAGCTTTGGTCATTCAGCCTCATCTGGATAAGGATATAACCAGGCAATATTTTCTTGGTCACCATCTGCCTCTGCCCGTTTCTAACCTCAATCTCCTCTTCAGTGGGTATTATTACCTGGGAGATTGCATCGCCAGCATCCATGAACTTAATGCGCTGCTCTAAATTCCGTCTAACCCGCTCCTCATACCCTGAGTAGGTATGAACTACAAACCATCCCTTCTCATTTTCTTCCACAGATAACCTCACCCCGATAAAACTTTGTGAAAAAGCATGGGATTATTTTCCAGGCGGTAGCCCCTCAGCTCAATCTGGAAATAACCAAGCCCTATCCACCCAAAAAAAGTTTCTCAATGAGTTGACTAAAACCGAAGTCAATTCCTCCCAGTACTATACCGGTGGCAATAGCAACAACCAGCACCAGCCCCGCCAAATAAATAGCCTCTCGTCTACTGAGCCAAACTACCTTCTTTAACTCGGCTATAATGTCACCGATAAATCTAAATCTCGAACCTCTTCGCTTGGCAGTAACCATATGGCACTATTTTACTTCCCTGTGGAGTGTGTGGGTACGACAACGTGGGCAATATTTCCTGAACTCCAACCGTTGCGGGTCATTTTTCCTATTCTTAGTGGTAGTATACGTCCTCTCCTTACACTCAGTACAGGCAAGATGAATGATAACCCTAGCTTCAGTTTTTCTTGCCATATCTACTCTATAATACGGCTAATGCTACCAGCCCCTACCGTTTTCCCCCCTTCCCGAATAGCAAAACGCAGACCTTTCTCCAAGGCTACCGGATAAATAAGCTTTATCTTCATAGTTATGTTATCACCAGGCATAACCATCTCTACGCCTTCTGGTAGCTCAATGGTTCCAGTAATATCTGTAGTCCTGATGTAAAATTGGGGCTTGTAACCGTTGAAGAAGGGGGTATGCCGGCCTCCCTCTTCCTTACTCAAAACATACACCTCCGCCTCGGCGTAGGTATGTGGCTTAATAGAGCCCGGCGCGGCCAATACCTGTCCCCGCTCTATCTCTTCCCGGTCTATACCCCGAAGCAAGATGCCCACCGCATCCCCAGGTTCAGCATAATCCAATATCTTATGAAACATCTCCAAGCTGGTGGCTATTGTCTTGCGGGGCTCGTGGTGTAAACCCACTAGCTCCACCTCATCCCCACCCTTAATCATACCCCGTTCTACCCTGCCGGTAGGTACAGTTCCTCGACCCTTTATACTAAAAACATCTTCTACTGGCATCAAGAATGGCTGGTCTTTAGGTCTTGCCGGAGTAGGAATATAATCATCTACCGCATCCATCAGCTTCCAGATGGAACCACACCACTGACACTCTCTCTTGCCACAGCCGCACTCCAACGCCTTAAGTGCGCTCACCCTTACCACTGGTATCTCATCACCGGGAAATTTATACTTGCTAAGCAATTCCCTTACCTCTATCTCCACCAGCTCCAAGAGCTCCTCATCCTCCATCATGTCCACTTTATTTAAGGCGACGACGATAGATGGCACCTCCACCTGGCGGGCGAGCAATACATGCTCCCTTGTCTGGGGCATAGGACCGTCAGGGGCACTTACCACCAGAATTGTCCCGTCCATCTGGGCAGCACCGGTTATCATATTCTTAATGTAATCGGCATGCCCCGGGCAATCTATATGAGCGTAATGCCGCTTTTCCGTCTCATACTCAATATGGGCAATGGCAATGGTCAGCCCCCGTGCCTTTTCTTCCGGCGCATTATCAATGCTGTCAAACTCGCGGAATCCGGTAGGACCCATCTTAGACAGTACTAAGGTAATCGCCGAAGTTAGGGTTGTTTTACCATGGTCAACATGCCCGATAGTGCCCACATTGCAGTGTGGCTTAGTCCGCTCAAATTTCTTTTTAGCCATTTTCAGACCCCCTTAATATTAAGCCCACAACCAGATTCGAACTGGTGACCCCGTTCTTACCAAGAACGTGCTCTACCAACTGAGCTATGTGGGCATTTTCCCTATTATATATGTTTTTATAACCTGGTGTCCAGTCTTCACCTATACTTAAAAGTGGTGGAGAGGGTAGGATTCGAACCTACGTAGCCCTTAGGGCGGCAGATTTACAGTCTGCTCCGATTAACCACTCCGGCACCCCTCCCCATGCTACTCCCTACAAAGCCAATAACCTAGCCCGAGAGGGGATTCGAACCCACTAACCTACCGATTACAAGTCGGTTGCGCTACCATTGCGCTACTCGGGCACTGCCGTTACCAGCTTAAATAACATTAACCAAGTAAGATATTATAAAAAACGAATGAGGCAAAAGTCAAGCCTGGCCGCCCAGGTAGCTCAGAGCCTTCAGGTTTACCTCACTGATTGCTGGTAGCGCATACCGGATTTGTCATCCATTATACCATAGGGTCATTTTACATTCAAATCAGACCATTTGTATTAGTTGCCTAAAACCTGTTTTGTACCTAGAGTACCAGTTAGTTACGTTGTGTTGTAACCAGTCCATTAGCAAATTATTAGCAAAACGGCATTATGGTAATCGCTGTAGTAGAAAATTAGCTTCAAAAGATAGGTTGAAAAGAGAATTGGTAGCGCATACCGGATTCGAACCGGTGATCTCCTCCTTGAGAGGGAGGTGTCCTAAACCCCTAGACGAATGCGCCACTGAATAAATCTGGCTGGGGAAGAAGGATTCGAACCTTCCCTGGCGGATCCAGAGTCCGCTGTCCTACCACTAGACTATTCCCCAGCACGTCAAGATTATAGCATGTAGCCGTATCTGAAGCAATAACAGGACACCTTGTCAGTAATAGGTTACTGCTAGTCCCTGACTGGTACCACTTCCCTCGAGCTATCTAAGTTTCTACGCTTATTCCAGCTTGTAGTGGTGGTGCCGTTTTAACTATCCTCATCCCGACTTCGCCTTACCACCAAAGGAATGATGAAGGCCACGCAGGCAACAAGGAAAATGATGCTGCCGGCAAGCCCCAGGGGATTGCCTACCTCGATATTTGAGGCTATAAAGAAACCGGCACACACCACAAAAAGAATCCAACCCCCGAGGTGTAACTTCCTTTCCCGGCTCCGATTATCAGCAGACACAGCAATCCCCTCTCATAATTTAGCAGTCATGAAAAGGATAACGCACCTCCTCGATCTATGACCATTTTGGAGCTACGGTAGCCCAGATAAACCATGCGAAAACACCGATAAAGTATATCAGATGAGACGGTTACAAGCAATGAGAGCTAATATTTGACACGCTGGCTTTGACCATTTATGCTGAACTCTAGGTTGTTTAGGAAGGGAAGCTATAGTTTTGGCTGATTTGGCTATTTTGCAACAAACCTTGGGTATCTCGTGGAATGACCCATCTCTTCTGGAGCAGTCTCTGGTCCACAGTTCCTATATCAACGAGAACCCCAGCTTTGCTCCAGCCTCTAACGAAAGGCTGGAATTTCTGGGTGACGCTGTTTTAGATTTGGTCATCGCAGAAAAGCTATACCAGAACTTCCCTCAGTTCAATGAGGGGGAGATGACCAAGCTCCGCTCGATTCTGGTGCGCCGAGATACCCTGGCTCGTATAGCCAGAGCGCTTAGTCTTGGCAACTACCTCTATCTAGGAAAAGGCGAGGAGGCAAGCGGTGGCCGACATAACCCGACTAACCTGGCTGGAGCCTTAGAAGCAGTTATCGCGGCTATCTTCCTTGACCAGGGTCTGGCTACCACCGGGGATTTCATCCTGAGGTTATTTGATAAGCAGTTAAAAAAGGTTGTAAGCCAGGGAATAAAGCCGGATTATAAATCACAACTTCAGGAACTTATCCAGTCCAGGCAACAGACAGTTGCCTATCACCTGGCAGAAGCAACAGGACCAGCCCATGACAAAAGGTTTACCGTCGAGGTAAGGCTAGATAATACCGTGCTGGGGAGGGGCTCAGGTAAAAGCAAAAAAGAGGCCGAGACTGAAGCGGCTCACATGGCACTAGAGAGACTTTCATAACTTTACAGAATAACCTCCCTTTGCTAAACTTCAATCAGCACTAGTCCCAAAAACGGGGGTGTTACTATGGGTGGCCGAGATTATAGGCGGCGAGAACAGAAGAAATCTAAGAAAGCGGCTAAGAAAGTATCGACAACCACTATCTTACCACCTCCAATAACTGTGGAAGTAGTTAAAAAGGGAAAGAAGCAACGAGAGGTAGAGGAGTAAGCCAGATAGCCGCTTATCAACAGCTTCACCGCACTGGGGAATTAAGGGCCCGGATTGAGAAAGCTAAATCAATGCTGGAGGAGTGTCGCCTATGCCCTCGCCAGTGCGGGATCAATCGCTTAGCCGGGGAGAACGGCAAGTGTCGTATTGCTAAGCAAGTCCTGGTGTCCAGCTACGGACCTCACTTTGGGGAGGAGTCACCCCTGGTGGGCAGGCATGGCTCAGGAACCATATTTTTCACCTACTGCAACCTCAGGTGTGCCTTTTGTCAGAATTATACTATAAGCCAGCTAGGTGAGGGGAGCCCGGTGGATAGGGAAGCGCTGGCAAGGATGATGCTCTCCCTTCAGGCAAAAAGCTGCCATAACATAAATCTAGTCAGCCCAACCCATGTAGTGCCCTATATCCTGGAGGCCCTGGAGGTAGCGGTGAGTATGGGTCTCTATTTACCCCTGGTGTACAACACTGGTGGTTATGACTCGGTAGAAACACTGCAGCTCCTGGATGGAATTGTTGACATTTACATGCCTGACATGAAATATGCCGATGAAAAAGTTGCTGAGCAACTATCCGGGATAAAAGATTATCCAGCACTAAATAAAGCCGCCATTAAGGAAATGCACCGCCAGGTGGGTGACCTCAAGATAGATGAACAGGGGGTAGCTCAACGCGGTCTGCTGGTGCGCCACTTAGTACTGCCTAATCGGTTAGCCGGAACTCAGGAAGTATTACAGTTCCTTGCCCAGGAGGTCTCCACCAATACTTACCTGAACATTATGGCTCAGTACCACCCCTGCTACAAAGCCTTTGATATACCTTCTCTGTCACGCCCCTTACACCGGCGAGAGTTTAACGAAGCTATTGACCTGGCTCACCAGCAAGGGTTATATCGACTGGATAAGGATAACTTCCCTCTTCCATTGAGGCTTATCTTGAGATAGAGTGACGTGCCATGGCTGATTTAGGCTCGGTTCAAGCAATAGTATATGGTCGGGTTCAGGGGGTTTTCTTCCGCGACTTCGTATCCAGACAGGCTACTCAGCTGGGTTTAACTGGTTATGTGCGCAACCGGCGTGGTGAAGAAGCAGTAGAGGTTCACGCTGAGGGAGAGAGAAAGCAATTAGAAGAGCTGATTATCTACCTCAAGGTGGGACCACCGGCAGCTAAGGTTCAAAAGGTAGTAACAAACTGGACGGAATACAGCGGAAGTTATTCCCGATTCAGTATTAGGTATTAGCTTGGATGGATTGGCAAATCTCTCTTCTGATGTCGGAAGTATTCCACCTCACCCTTTGCATCAACGCATAGCTATTTGAAGCTGCTTAATAAGGTCATGACGCTTTTCCGCATCACCTTTTATGTCTTCTTTAATCTTTTTCCAGGTTGCAGGGCAATTTCTATATGCAATCCCGACAGCCTGATGAATAGCATGGTCAATTTGTTTCCTGTTCGCTGGAGTAATGACTATACCAGCCTCATCAAGGATGTCTTTTATGTGCTGCAGGTAACAGGACACAAAGCATCACCTCCTTTAGAGTTTCCCCTCCCCACTATCATCCAGTTTTTCTCCTCCACGAAGAGGGAGATGATACATGAAGTCAGCTTTTAACCTGCCTTAGGCCATAGTATTGGTCACTCCCCAGCAGGCGAGATAAAACCTCAGCCGAAGTGCGAGAGGCATCCCCACCACGCCACTGGCTCAGCCGCTTTCCCAATTCCTCCAGGTCAAGGGGTTGGTTATTATTCGCCAGAAAAAGGCGAAATACGCTCTCCAAAATAGGTAGCCGAGGGGTGATAAACTCCGGAGCCTGGGAGCAGCAATCTCTAATAGTGGTCAAAAGGTCATCAGCTGAAATCTCTCCCTCACCTGCCTTTCGTTGTTTACGGCACTTGGGACACAAGCAGCCCTCAGCCAGCACCGAAAGTGAGCGATTATTCTGCTGATACCAGCCTGAATCAATAAACCAGTGTGGACTAGGTTGGTCAGTACTTATATTCTATCCCCAACTTTTGCTAAAAATCTTAGTCTTCAAATACCACTCTAGCTTTTTTAATCAAGTCAAGATGCTCTATCTCAAGCCCCAGCGCAGCTGAAGCCTCACAATCTACCTCATAAGGCTCACCAACAAAGACCTTACCACACCCCTCAATCTTCCCCCGAGTGGAGTCATCCTTACTTACGAATGTCTGGCGAGCTTCAATAATCCCCAGGTCAAAGGGCAACGTAAAATAGAGGTCAGCTACTACCTTCTCAATCCCCAGGTCGTATAATGCTCCCCAGTCACCTGATATCTCACTATAATACTTGCTACTTGGCAGCAGTGTCAATAAATTCATTATGCTAAGGCCACCTCTACCCTTAGAAACCTTTAATGGAGCCACAGTTATCAAGTAGTCGCTAGACAAGATAACATTTGGCACCCAGAAGGTGGGAATTGCCAAGGGCTTAGGTAGAGGATTATCCACCTCTACCCAGATACAATCCTTCACATCCAGCATCAACACCCGTGGGAAATTATAACCTAAGGTCTGATATATGGGGTGGATCGGAGCCCCTCCCGGGGTGCCCTCAAGGAGAAGAATATCAGCATCACTGACCTGTCTGATACCTTCTACTATTGTTGCCAGTATATCCCGGCTGGTAGTTACTGGATATGATACCGGGTAGGATGCGCTCGGTTTAATTAAAACTCGCCGTGCCCTAGATATTACCGGGGGCGCTTTAAAAATAAACTCCGAAGCTTCAAATATCAAGCCTTCCTCCTCAGTCAAATAGAGCCGTTTTACACTACTTCTGCTTCCTCGGTCCAATCTAACATCATCACCTGAACCACATCCCCGGCCTTCACCCCTGCCTTATCCTCCGGAACAATCACCAGCCCGTTGGCTAGGCTCATAGAGGTTAAAATACCCGAACCCTGAGGACCGGTCAGCCGGGCAAAATATTGACTACCGCGCTTTTCAACTATAGTCCGGGCAAAGATACGTCGTCCATCACTATTTACTATAGGCTCTTCTATCACCGCTTCTATGACAGGCTTAGCCAAATTTTTCTTGCCCATCATCTTAAGGATAGCCGGACGAGCAAATAACTCAAAGGTAATCATCGAACCCACTGGGTTACCGGGTAAACCAAGGTGTGGTATTCCCCTAATCTTGCCAAAGGCTAGTGGCTTTCCCGGCTTCATCCGAACTTGCCAGAAGGTAATTTCACCTTCTTTAGCCAAGACATCTTTCACCACATCGTAGTCCCCCATAGAGACGCCACCGCTGGTTATCAACATATCAGTGTCCAGTCCCTGGCGGAGACTAGCCACCAGCGAAGATTCACTATCCAAGGCTATCCCCAGCATTTTGGGAATACCACCGTAGCGTAGAACCAGAGCCGCCACACTATAAGAATTACTATTATATATCTTACCCCTGGGCAGGGGTTGATTAATATCCATTAACTCATTTCCGGTAGCTAGAATAGCCACCACCGGGCGGCGGATGACCTTTACTGTACTACGCCCCAATGAAGCTAAAACACCAATTTCCGAGGGTCTGATTACTACCTCTTTGGACAGCACCAATGACCCCCGAGAAACATCTTCACCCGCCCGGCGAATGTCCAAACCGGGCTTTACTTCACGTAGAATACCTATTTTATCGACAGCCCCCTTACGTTGAACTTCATCAGTGTCTTCAAATCTTACTATCGAGTCGGCCCCTTTTGGTATTGGTGCCCCGGTCATAATGCGAATGGCGGTGCCCGGTTCCACCTCATATTCAGAGATGGTGCCAGCACTGACGGTATCAATAATCCGCAGAACCTGAGGAGACAGCTTGCTGGCACCCTTAGTATCTTTGGCTCGAACGGCATAGCCATCCATAGCGGTATTGTCCAGCGGCGGGATATCAATAGTAGAATATACATCCTCGGCCAAAACCTGCCCCAAACAGTCTAGAATAGGGCTTGGTTCCGCTTCCAGAACACCTACATAACTAAGAACTTTCTCCAGAGCCTGCTCAACACTTATCATGACTCATTTCTCTCCTGGCCAGTTCCCTCGCCGTTTCTAAATCAGCCTCAGTATTAATATTGAAAAAGCTCAGGTGCTCAGGGTCAAACCTACCAATTTCCTCAGCTTCCACATACCTTACCCTAACCTGAGTGAAAAGCTGGCTGATGCTCAGATTACCCTGCTTCAGTATACGTTCTATCGGAGCTAAGCAGCCCTTTGAGTAAACCGCGTGCAGCGGTTCAACCATATTGCCCAGTCGAGGCACTACCAGGTCAAAGCCATCGGAAAGCTGTATCATATAACGCAACAAGGCTTGGTTCAAAAAGGGCATATCGCTGGCAACAACAAGGTTATAGAATGAATCCGATGCCACCAAGCCGGTATAGATACCACCCAGAGGCCCTTTCCCGGGATAGGTATCAGCTACTACTCTCCTCCTTAGGGAGCCAATAAATTGGGGCAAAGATTGCTTGGTAGCCGTAACTATAATAATGTCACTATCTAAAAAGCTAAGATTTGATAGTGCCCGCTCTAACAGGCTGGTATTGTTAACAGTTTCTAAAATCTTGTTACGTCCCAGGCGTAAGCCCTTGCCACCAGCAAGAACAATACAACTTATATCCAAGGTAGATTTTCTCAGCTCCTCCCGCTAACCTCACCCCCTATACTATTTTACCACAGTAGTCAATAGGCTATCCCTGAGATTATGCAGCAATTTTTGAAAAATTGCTGCACCAAAATGAGCCCAGTTAGTTGCACTGCAATTATGGAGTAACATACAGCCTGTGCTGCTTAATATACCCCTCTACCGGCTCGGGGACGAGGTGGCGAATGGACAGGCCCCGGGCAACCCGGCTTCTTATTTCTGAGGCGCTAATATCTATTTGTGGTGTGTCCAGCAGGATAGTGCTCTGGGATAACCCGGGGATTGCGGCCTCCAGAGAGTTAAGGTCAGGAACTGGACAACCCACTCTGGGGACGGCCACCAGGTGGCACAATTTAACCAGCCGTGATGGTTCATGCCACTGAGGGAGCTGAGCTAAATTATCCCAACCCAGAATGAAAAACAGCTTATCCCCGGCACCAATTTGACCTTTAAGCTCAGCAATAGTATCAACCGTGTAGGATGGACCGACGCGCTCTATCTCCATGGTGGATAGTTTAAAGTGAGGTTTATCGGCAATAGCCAGGCGCACCATCTGCACACGTTGCTCAACAGGTGAAATAGCATTATCCACCTTGAGCCACGGCTGACCAGCGGGCACAAAGAGAACCTCAGCCAAACTTTGGCAGGTTCTTACTTCCTCAGCTATAATGAGGTGCCCGATATGAATTGGGTCAAAAGTTCCCCCCAACACCCCGATATTCATTCTCCTACCACTCCCATTCTAAGCCTCCACAGCGCACTTTATCCCCTGGCTTAATCCCGGCCTTGCGTAATGTCTTGCTTATCCCTAGTCTAGCCAGTTGCCTTTTTAGCTGCTGGCGCACCTCAGGACTGGTTACACCAGTCCCGGCCACTATGCGCTCCAGTCCAGGTGCCTGCACGACAAAGATATCTCCTTCCCGATGCACACCAGTGTCAATACCACGAGGTTGGGGACGAAAAATCTTCCTCGGAATCCTCTTAACAGCCTCTTTATCGGCCGCAACCTCACCCAGCAGCTTTGCCGTTTCTGTCATAAGCTCGGTAACGCCGTATCCAGTGGCTGCTGAAATTAAAAAGACGGAGGTCCCAACACCACTGAAGGCGTCCTTTATCTCGGTCAACCGTGCCCGCACCTCCGGTAAATCAATCTTATTTACCGCCACTAACTGTGGCTTTTGTGCCAAAGCTGAGTCAAAGAGGCTCAACTCAGAATTCACCCGTATCAAATCCTCTCCCGGAGACACCGAGCTACCATCTATCAGGTGAATAAGTATTTTGGTACGCACAATATGACGCAGAAAATCGTGTCCCAATCCCCGTCCAAGGTGAGCCCCATCAATTAGTCCTGGAATCTCAGCCAAAACAAAGCCCTGTTGCCCTACCTCAACCACACCCAAAATAGGCTCACGGGTAGTAAATGGATAACTGGCTATTTCAGGTTTGGCGGCTGAAGCCGCCGCCAGCAAGGTTGACTTGCCTACATTGGGGTAGCCAATAAGGCCAACATCGGCAATAAGCCTTAATTCCAATATTATAGAATTCTCCTCCCCCACCTCCCCCTTCTGAGCAATCCGGGGGGCTTGATTAGTTGACGAAACAAAGTGCGTATTACCCAGTCCCCCCTTTCCTCCCCTAGCTATCACTACTTGCTGTCCGGGTTGCTCCAAATCAGCAATAAGGGCATTGTCACCTATTTGTGCCTTATAGGAGACTATAGTCCCCGCTGGTACTGTCAGTACCAGGTTTTCCCCTCTTTTGCCATGCTGCCGTTTACCCCTGCCATTTCTGCCATCGGCTGCTTTATACAACCTCCTTTGCTTGAATAAACGCAAGCTAGTAACCGCCTGCTCAGCCATAATAATTACACCCCCACCATCGCCACCATCACCCCCATCTGGACCACCAAAGGGGACAAACTTCTCCCGTCTAAAACTCACCACCCCATCTCCCCCATCACCTGCCTTTACTACTATGTCTACTCGGTCAAACATTCTTCTACCCTCGTACAGATTCCTTCTTCAAAAATAATTAAGCGTTATTAATATTAAAGTTATAAACTTTGTTATTGATTAGTTATTATAATACTAATACTTATAATACGTTGTTTTGTAAGGAGGCTATTTTTGTAGCTAAAAACTCAGGCCATAGGTTAGTTATGGGTCGGAAACCTAGCTAGACCGATTGGAAGTTATTAAACGACGGTGAGACTTTTTAAAACCACAAGGGGGTAGTTATTAAAATTCCATCTGGTTCCAGTTTGGTTTCAGTATAGCAGAAATAAAAGGTTATTAGTAATCCTTGTCTTTTTGCGTCAAGGACATTGTTTGTTGGATGTCCCGGATTTTACGCCGCAGATAAGGGCTGTTATCAATATCCCTGGTAATCTTGGCGCAGGCGTGGCTAACGGTTGCCGGATTTTTGTCCCCAAGCGCATGACCAATCTGAGCCAGTGAGTAATTAGTTTTCTGTCTGATAAGATACATTGCTACCTGTCGGGCTAGGGCAGTTTCCTTATCTTTCCTCCGACCTTTCAGGTCTGGAGGGGTTAGCTGGAAGCTGCTGGCCACTGTTTCCAGTACCAGTTCAGGGGTGATGGTAGCCGCCTCGGGTTGTTTACTGGCTATATCCTCATGTGCCCGAGCGGCTAGCTCAGGGGTAAATGGGGCTCTAGTCAGCTTGGCATAAGCTATAATGCGGTTGAGGCAACCTTCCAGGTCTCTGATGTTTTGATAAGCCCGCTGAGCCATAAATTCCAGTACATCGGAAGGAATACTTACTCCTTGTTGTCCGGCTTTGGCTTGCAAGATGGCCAGGCATGTTTCAAAATCAGGTGGTTGAATTTTAGCTACTAAGCCCCCTTCAAAACGGGAGCGCAACCGGTTATTTAATCGAGGTATGGTTCGAGGCAGAAGGTTGCTGGTAAGCACTATCTGGCGATTAGCATTATGGAGCTCATCAAAAGTATGAAAAAAAGCTTCCTCAGTCTGTTCCTTGCCACTGATAAAGTGGATGTCATCAATCAATAAAATATCCACACTTCTATATTTATTGCCGAATTCCTCGGTCTTTCTCTCCCGAATAGCCGTGATAAACTCAGTGGTAAATCGCTCGGCGCTAACATATAGCACCTGAATATGACTGGCTTGAGCCACATGACCGATGGCGTGCAGTAGATGCGTTTTACCTAGTCCTGTCCCGCCGCATATAAATAGCGGATTATAGCTATGTCCCGGGTTTTGAGCTACCCCGAGAGCAGCGGCATAAGCTAAGCGGTTACTATTACCCTCCACGAAGGAATCAAAGGTGTATTTGGGATTGAGCCCGTGGAAGCTTTGTCTGGCAGTAATGGTTTTGTCTCGGGCGCTGGAGCCGGCGGCTGAATTTTGATACTTGCCATTCACGTAGAAAAGGACCTCGATGTCACGGTGGGTAATGCCAATGAGTGTTTTTTCAATTAAAGAGCGCTGGTTCTTGTCTAAGTATTCTGCGACAAAGGTGTTGGGCACACCAACCATAAACTGATTGTTGTGAAAACTTGAGCCGACTGTTTTTTCTAGCCAGGTCTTGTAGTTTGACTTGCTGACTTGCAGTTGTAGCTCACCTAGGGCAGCTTCCCATAATTCTTGCGCCGACTGGGTTTTCAGAGTTACCCCCCTTATTGTTTAACTTAACCCGTAACTTTATATAAATCAACTCACCCATTTGAGTGGGTGATTGAGGGGTGCGCGGACTGGTTGGGGCGCGGGGGAAAATGGCTTGAAGTAACGATACTCATCTTATCAATAAACTTATATAGTGGCAAGGTTTTTGAGAGTAGTTGCTGGTCATTTTTAATCCCTGTTTTCCCTTGTAAGGTCTGTCAGACTTGCTTTTTTACCCAATATTAAGCTGATAGATACAAAGTGCCAGATGGCGAATAAATTTCCCCAGGTGTCCATCTTATAGTAGCTACCAACTTCTTTACTGGCAATTTTATTGACATCAGTTGCCGGTTGTTTTTTAATACCTCTTTTGCCCTTGCCAGGTCTTGTAAGCTTGTTTTTTTATCCAATATTTACCCCCGTAGATACAAAGTGGCTGGTTGTTGAGAAATATTTTTAATGTTAGAATTCAGTGGCGGGAGGTTTAAATTGCGCATTATTTTTATGGGTACCCCTGAGTTTGCTGTTCCCCCTCTAGAGCACCTTGTTTTTAATCAATACCAGGTGGTGGCTGTCTATACTCAGCCGGATAAACTGGTGGGCAGAGGACGTCACTTAGCTCCCCCGCCGGTGAAAAGGGCTGCCCTAGCCTGGAACCTGCCGGTAATGCAGCCTCTTAGTTTAAAGAAGGCTGAGGTAGTGGAGCAGCTGGCCGGGTTTCACCCCGATGTGATCGTGGTGGCTGCCTTCGGTCAGATTCTGCCGCCGTCGGTTTTAGACCTTCCCCGCTATGGGTGTATTAATATTCACCCTTCCCTGCTACCTAGATTTCGAGGCGCCTCACCAGTGACGGCGGCTATTCTGGCTGGTGATGAGTTTACCGGGGTTAGCATTATGCTGATGGATAGGGGGTTGGATACCGGCCCTATATTAGCCAGGGCTCAGATTCCTGTTGCGGCCTCGGATACTACTGGTTCGCTTGCTGCCAAGCTGTCCCTAACGGCGGCAAGGTTGCTTCAAGAAGTTTTAGTTCGGTGGTCAAGTGGTGAAATTACTCCCCGACCTCAGAATGAAGCTGAAGCTACCTGCTCCCACTTAATCTCCAAGGAAGAAGGGGAAATTGACTGGCACCTGCCGGCCATGGATATCTGGCGGCGAGTGCGTGCCTTCCAGCCCTGGCCAGGCTGCTACACCAGGTGGCAGGGAAGGCGGCTTGAGATTATTGGGGTGGTGCTTATGTCGGCGGAAAGGACCCTTGATGCCGGGCGGGTGGTAGCCATGGGAGAGACAGAGGCTGTATTTGGAGTGCACACTGGGGATGGAATTCTAGGAGTATTAAAGGTTAAACTGGAGGGGAAGCGGGCTATGTCGGCGGCTGAGTTTTTGCGGGGGCAGAGGCAGTTCATTGGAGCATGCCTACCCTGCTAATCTTGAGGAGGCGGCTTTGTCTTTAACGGAGAACCTGAGTCGGTTTGCCACTCTGGTAGATATTATAGCCAGGTTGCGTGCCCCTGATGGTTGCCCCTGGGACAGGAAGCAAACCCATGCTTCGTTAAGGGAGAACCTGCTGGAGGAGTGCTATGAGGTACTCGAGGCGCTTGATGAGGGAGATTCAGGTAAGCTTGGTGGTGAGTTGGGTGACCTCTTGATGCAGATTGTGCTTCATGCCCAGATAGCTACCGAAGCCGGGGAATTTGAGCTGGGGGATGTAATCAAGAGCATCAATGCCAAGCTGATTCATCGCCACCCCCATATCTTTGGTTCCCAGAGGGTTAAGAGTGCTGAGGAAGTGGCGCTTAACTGGGAGGTTCTCAAGCAAGAAGAGCGTGAGGCTGGTACCTCTATCTTGGATAGTGTGCCCAAACAGATGCCGGCGCTGGGCTATAGCCAGGCGATTCAACGGCGGGTAGCCCAGGTTGGCTTTGACTGGGAGGATATTGACGGCGTTATTGATAAGCTGGTAGAGGAGGTTAATGAGTTCAGGCAGGCGAGTAGCCAGGAGGAGAAGGCGCAGGAGTTTGGCGATTTACTATTTACCCTGGCTAATATTGCCCGGCGACTGGGAATTGATTTAGAGACAGCGCTGAGAGAAGCTAACCAACGGTTTTATGGTCGCTTTACCTGTATGGAGAAAATCTGCCGCCAGCGCGGGGTAAACTTTGGTGAACTATCCTTTGACGAGCAAAACACCCTGTGGGAAGAGGCAAAGAGGAGGGTGGAGGGGTGATGGTCGGGGCGAGAGGATTTGAACCTCCGACCTCCGCGTCCCGAACGCGGCGCGCTAACCAGGCTGCGCTACGCCCCGACAGTATTATTATAAGCGGATTTAACCTCTTAGGCAACATTTATTAAAAAAGTTATTTATCAAAGGAGATAGGGTTACTAAAAATAGGGGGGAGTGGTGAAATACTGCATTCTGATAATTGACGGTGCCTCGGGCTGGCCACTGCCGGAGCGTGGTGGCAAGACCTGTTTGGAGTTAGCTCATACGCCAAACCTGGATGCTATGGCTAAGGAGGGTACTCTGGGGCTTGTCCGCACCGTGCCGGTGGGGATGGAACCATCTAGCGCCTGCGCCTGTATGTCAGTGTTGGGATATGACCCAAAGGTCTACTATCAAGGACGGGCAGCTATTGAAGCCAGAAGTATGGACATTACTATTAATGATGGAGAAGTTGTCTTTCGTTGTAATCTGGTGGCGGTTCGTGATGGTAAAATGTGGGACTATAGCTCGGGTCATATCAGCACTGATGAGGCACAACAGCTTATCGGTGCCTTGAACAAAAGCCTGGCTGATGATACAGTTCGCTTTTACCCCGGTGTCAGCTACCGACATATATGCAAGCTCAAAGGGCGGGAGGATACTCTTCTGGCTATATGTACCCCCCCGCATGATATCCCCAATAAGCCCATTGCTGATTTTCTGCCCCGTGGTTCGGGGAGCGAGCTACTTAGAGACTTGATGAGACGCTCAGAAGTTGTGCTACGGGAGCATCCGGTGAATGTAGGCCGGCGGTCTCGGGGTGATATACCGGCGACCATGCTCTGGCTGTTCTGGGGTAGCGGCCAGGTGCCAGATATGCCTGCTTTGAAGCAGGTTTATGGTCTTGAGGCAGCGATGATCTCCGGGGTTGACCTTCTGCGAGGCTTAGCCCAGATGATAGGAGTGAGTGTCTTAGAAATACCAGGGGTAACTGATGGGCTGGATAATGATTATGCCGCTCAGGCAGTCGGAGCTCTGGAAGCACTTAATGAGCACGATTTGGTAGTTATCCATATTGAAGCCCCGGATGAGGCGGCTCACGCCGGCTCAGTTGAAGATAAGGTAGAGGCTATCCAGAGAATAGATAGAGAGGTGGTCAGCCGAATCCACAGTTGGCGACCAGATGCTCTCAGAACTCTAATTCTGCCTGACCACCCCACCCCAATTAAGGTTCAGACCCATACTGATGACCCGGTGCCATTTATGCTCTGGGGACCCGGGTTTACCGCCAACGGAGCCAGGAGATTCACTGAAGCTGAGGCAGAAAGCACTGGCTTTTTTATTGAGGATGGGTATAATATTATGGGGAGGCTGGTAGGGATTTAGCATGGCTCTAATTGTTCAAAAGTATGGTGGCTCGTCGGTGGCCGATGCTGAGAAGATTAAGAATGTGGCCCGGCGTATCGCCCAGGCTAAGGCTCAGGGCGACCGGATAGTGGTGGTTGTCTCGGCGATGGGGGATACTACCGATGAACTAATCAAGCTGGCCTACCAGGTTTCGGAGCAGCCTGATAGGCGGGAGCTTGACCATTTGCTTTCCACTGGCGAGATTGTTGGCAGTACCCTGCTGGCGATGGCGCTCCATGGTATAGGTTATCCGGCAATTAGTCTCACTGGTGCTCAGGCGGGAATAAGGACTGATGCCGCCCACAGCCGAGCCCGCATCCTGGAGGTTGAGTCCAAACGGGTGATTAAGGAACTGGAGAAGGGGAATATTGTCATTGTGGCTGGCTTTCAAGGGATTACCGAGGAGATGGATGTAACTACTCTGGGGCGGGGTGGCTCGGATACTACGGCGGTGGCTCTGGCGGCTAGCCTGGGGGCGGAGGTATGCCAGATATATACTGATGTTGAGGGTGTCTATACCGCTGACCCCCACCTTCTCCCCGAAGCCCAAAAGCTGGCTGAGATTGGCTATGAGGAGATGCTGGAGTTGGCAAGTTATGGAGCCAAGGTTATCCACCCTCGGGCGGTTGAGCTGGGTGAGTTACATAATATTCCTATTCTGGTCGCCTCCAGCTTTACTCAAAGTCGAGGTACATTAATTCATGGAGGGGTGTCTATGGAAGTGCGCAATAAAGTGAGAAGTGTCGCTCAGGAGCTTGATGTGGCTAAGATAACGGTGGTTGGTGTTCCTGACCACCCGGGTATTGCCGCAGCTATCTTTGGACCTTTGGCTACCGCCGGTATTAGTGTTGATACCATTGTTCAGAATGCCAGTATTGAGAATATTACTGACCTGACCTTCACGGTGGCTAAGGATAGCCTGGCTGAAGCGATGGCGGTGGTAAGACCTATAGCCAAATCAATTGGCGCCAGGGAGTGTGTTAGCGATTCTAAGTTAGGTAAGGTCAGTATTATCGGCACCGGGATGCAGAATATTCCTGGTTTTGCCGCTAGGATGTTTGGCGCCCTCAGTGGAAAGGGTATAAATATCCACCTAATCACTACTTCGGAGATAAGAATAACCTGCATTATTGATGCGGATAGGGTTAGGGACGCTGTTCGTGCCTTGCATCAAGCGTTTGAGCTAGAAGTAGCCGAAGGGGGATGAGTATACTCATCCCCCTTAATTTTCATATTTTAGGCTAGGCTAGTTAAACGGCCACTACTTCCTTGACTTCAGGGATTTCTTTCTGCAGTATTTGTTCAATCCCCATCTTCAAGGTTATGGTAGACATAGGACAGCCAGCGCAGGCACCGGTTAATTTCACTTTGACTGTGCCGTCACTCACGTCAATCAATTCCACATCACCCCCGTCCTTCATCAGGCTAGGTCGTATCTTGTTTAGTACCTCTTCCACCTTGTCCCGCATTATGATTTCCCTCCTGTAGATGTAGCCTCTTTTCCTTGTAGATAAACTAACCTTACCAGAGCTAGGGTAGTTTGTCAAACCTTGCTTGTTTTGCTGTCCTGACTGGGGTAAAATAGTATGATTAAAACTGATTAGGGAGCTGAGGTGGCGTATCAAGAAGAAGGACAGGTAAAGCTAAAGCGGCTGCGGGCTAAACAGGCAATAGCCTTGGCTATGGAGGGCCGGTGGAGGGAGGCAGTTGCCATTAACAAGAACATAGTAGAGAGCTTCCCCAATGATGTTGATGCCTATAATCGATTGGGTAGAGCCTATGTGGAGTTGGGGGATTATTCCCAAGCCAGGGAAGCCTACAGTCGAACTCTAGAGCTTGACCCTTATAATGCCATTGCCCAAAAGAATCTCCGCCGTTTATCTCTTTTGGGTGAGCAGCCAGTTAGCTCAGAGAGCGATTCTGGTACGGCTATGCCCCACCATTTTATTGAGGAAACAGGCCGGACAGGGGCGGTTGACCTTTACCGTCTAGCGACAGGAGAGATACTAGCTAGGATGGTAGCTGGTAATAGGGTAGATTTAAAAATAAGCGATTCTAGTTTAATTGTGGAAAATAGTAATGGGCAGTATCTAGGGCAGGTTGAGCCTAAGCATGGGCAACGCCTTATTAGACTAATGAAGGGGGGTAATGAATACTCAGTTGTTATCGTCAGTTCAACCGAGGATAAGGTAACAGTCCTCATTAGAGAGGTATATCAACACCCTCATCAGGTCGGGCAACACTCCTTCCCACCGAGGGGTATAGAGGACCCGCAGCCTTATGTTAGCGATAGAATGCTGAGGCGTGAATTGGAGTATGAGGAGGAATCAGTGGAGGAGCCTGGCTATACCATAGTAGGCGGTGAAGAGGTGGAAGTAATGCCTGAGGAATCTCTCGAGGTTGAAGAATAGGAGGGTTAAGCGAATATGGTTTTGGGAAAAACTAAACCGGTAAATATTGAAGATGAGATGAGGAGCTCTTATCTTGACTACGCGATGAGCGTCATTGTCTCCCGTGCCTTGCCTGATGTGCGGGATGGGCTAAAGCCGGTACAACGGCGCATTCTTTATGCCATGAATGGTATGGGGCTGAATCATAGCAGTGCCTATAAAAAGAGCGCCCGCATTGTTGGCGAGGTGTTAGGTAAGTACCATCCTCATGGTGATACCTCGGTTTATGACGCAATGGTGCGTATGGCACAGGACTTCTCTATGCGATATAGGCTGGTTGATGGGCAGGGCAATTTTGGCAGCGTGGATAATGACCCCCCAGCGGCGATGCGTTATACTGAGGCGCGCCTGACTTCAGTTGCTGAGCAGATGTTGGTTGATATCGATAAGGATACCGTCAAGTTCGTGCCCAATTTTGATGATAGCCTTACCGAGCCTTCGGTTTTACCTACCCGGTTACCCAATCTACTGCTCAATGGTAGTTCCGGGATTGCCGTGGGAATGGCTACCAATATCCCACCTCATAATCTGGGGGAGGTATGTGGTGCCATCTCTTATCTCATCGATAATCCAGAGGCTACAGTTGAGGAACTCATTCAGTTTGTTAAAGGCCCTGATTTTCCTACCAGAGGCATCATTCTGGGGCAGGATGGGGTTAAGAATGCCTATGCCACCGGGCATGGCCGGGTAGTCATTCGAGCCAGGGCTTATGTTGGGGACATTCCTGGGGATGGGCGTCGCCAGATAATAGTTACCGAGCTTCCCTATCAGGTGAATAAGGCTGCCCTGGTGGAGAGGATAGCCCATCTGGTTAAGGATAAGAAAATTGGAGGTATCAGTGAACTACGTGACGAGTCAGACCGTCAGGGGATGCGTATTGTCATCGAACTGAGGCGGGAGGCTCAGCCACAGCAGGTACTCAATAACCTGTATAAATATACCGCCATGCAGTCAGCCTTTTTCATTAATATGCTGGCTCTGGTTGATGGACAGCCTCGAGTAATTAGTCTCAAAGAGGCACTTCAGTATTATATAGATTTCCGCTATGAGGTTATCACTCGGCGCTCTCGGTTTGAGCTGAAAGTGGCTAAGGAACGAGCCCATATCCTGGAGGGGCTTAAAATCGCTTTAGACCGTATCGATGAGGTGATTGCTACTATCCGAAAATCTGAAAATGCTGAGGCGGCTCGTCGTAACCTTATGACTGGTTTTGGCTTGACCCAGGCTCAGGCGCAAGCCATTCTGGATATGCAGCTACGCCGACTGGCTAATCTGGAGCGACGCAAGATACTTGATGAGTATACTGAGGTAGTTAAAAACATTGCCTATCTGGAAGACCTTCTGGCTAATCCCAAGAGGATACTTATCCTGATAAGGGAAGAAGTAGACGGACTGAAGGCTAAATATAGCGACTCACGGCGAAGTGAGATAGTGGAACAAGGGGTGATGGAATTTAGTGAGGAAGACCTTATTCCCCATCAAAGAGTAGTGGTAACGCTAAGTAACCGAGGATTTATCAAGAGGATACCATCTCGCACCTACAAGCCACAGCATCGTGGTGGCAAGGGTATCATTGGCATGGTAACCAGGGAGGCAGACGCGGTAAGATTCCTGACGGTGGCTGATACCCATGATAGTCTCCTTTTCTTTACCAACCAGGGCAAGGTCTTTTCCCTCAAGTGCTACGAACTGCCGGCTGATATCACCCGCACTGCTAAGGGGATGGCAGTGGTTAATCTTTTCCCCATCTCGGCTGGTGAGCGGGTGACGGCTATGGTGGCAGTAACTGATTTTACCCCAGGCACCTATCTGCTTATGGCTACTTGCCGTGGCAAGATAAAGAAGACGGCGGTGAACAATTTTGCTTCAGTGCGGAGTAGCGGGCTTATCGCTATAGATTTGGGGAAAGGGGATGAGTTAGTGACAACATGTCTGGCGACTGACCAGGATGATGTCATATTGGTAACTTCCAAGGGGCTGTCAATCAGGTTTGCTGTATCTGAACTAAGAACCACCTCCAGAACCAGTGGGGGGGTACGCGGTATTCGCCTGGCACATGGTAACCAGGTGGTTGATATGGATATTGCCTCCCCGGATGCCTTTGTCCTGGTGGTTACCACAGGGGGCTTCGGTAAGCTTACCCCGGTTAGTCGCTATCCGCAGCAACGTCGGGCTGGTAGCGGGGTCAGGACTTTTATGCTTACGCAAAAAACGGGTGATGTAGCTGAGGCTAAAGTGGTTTCTTCGTCTCAGCAGCTAATGATTATATCTGCCGATGGCATTGTCATCCGCACCCCGGTAACGGAGAAAGACCCTAAACAGGGTATCACTATTCAGGGCAGGAGCACTCAGGGAGTGAGGCTGATGAGGCTTGGTGAAGGTGACAAAGTAGTCGCCATTGCTTGCTTTGACTCTTTGCAATAGAAGAGGTGAGAAGAGGCCAGAAAACGAAGAAGGGAATTGTGGGAGTGGGGGTTAACTAATTTCCCGATGCTTTTGCTGGCAATCTGGTTGCCAGCGTTCCAGTCCACAGGCATTACATGTTGTATTACGGCAGTCAGGGGTTTCTCTGCCATCTATGGCACGCTGATATTCCCGCTTGAGGAAAGCGGTAGTTACTCCCACGTCAATATGAGCCCAGGGTAATGGCTCGTCCAGGGGGCGCTCCCGATGGGCATAGAAGCCAGGTTCAAGCCCGCTTTCATTAAAGGCACGAAGCCAGTTTTCATAGTTGAAGTACTCGTTCCAGGCATCAAAGGTTGAGCCTAATTGCCAGGCACGATAGATAACCTTACCTAATCGTCTATCTCCACGTGACAAAACTGCCTCAAGCTGGCTGACTTTGGGGTCTGGCCAGGACAAGCGACTCCCTGTTCGGCGCAATCCTTGCCTGAGGAGTTCATGCTTGGTGTCTAACTCCGGTTGGCTTGCTTGCGCTAGCCACTGAAAGGGGGTATGTGGCTTGGGCACAAAGGTGGATAGGCTGAGTCTTATCTGAGGTCTTTTCCCAGTGGCCTTCCTGCCTAATGAGCCGATTTTATTAACTAACTGGACAATTTCTTTTACATCATCAATAGTTTCGTTGGGTAAACCAAGCATAAAATATAGCTTAAGGCTCGTCCAGCCTTTGCCAAAGGCAGCCGCCACTGTCTGCAGGATTTCATCCTCGGACACACATTTATTAATGGTTCGCCGTAGTCTTTCACTGCCGGCCTCGGGAGCGAAGGTAAGCCCTGTCTTGCGGCGGGAGGGGAGAGAGTCAACCAATCTTACTGAAAAGCTATCAGTGCGGAGACTAGGTAATGAGAGGGTAAGGTTATGTTCCTGATAGTGGTGAAGTAGACTAAGAACCAGCTTATCAATGCCTGGGTAGTCACTGGTGCAAAGTGAGACCAAAGATACCTCAGTGTAGCCACAGTTGGTGATAAGCTCTCCCACTGCCTGTATCACCTCTTCAGGGGGGCGTTCACGCACCGGGCGATACATAATCCCTGCCTGGCAGAAGCGACAGCCTCGGCTACAGCCTCGCTGGATTTCTACTGCCCCCCGGTCGTGGACTACCTCAATATAGGGGACTACCGGTTTGGTAACTGGCGGCGGCAGCTTGCTCACTATCCGTCGCTGGATAGAGGGTTTGGCCTGCGGCACCATAGGTGTAATGCTCTTAAATAAACCGTCAGCCTGGTATTCTACCTCGTAAAGACTGGGCACATAGATGCCCGGAATAGTAGCCAGCTGTTGGAGTAATTGCTTTTTTGGGGCTGCCTTCAAGTTTCGGAAGCAGTCAAGTAGCTCAAGCAACACTTCCTCACCATCGCCAAGTACAAATAAATCAATGAAGTCAGCCATAGGCTCCGGGTTTAGGGCACAAGTGCCGCCGGCGATTACTACAGGGTGGGAATCGTCTCTTTCTGTAGCCAGAACCGGGATTTGAGCCAGGTCAAGCATATTGAGGACATTGGTATAGGTAAGCTCGTAGCCCAAGGAGAAGCCAATAATATCAAAATCCTTTAATGAGTGTTTGGATTCCAGGCTAACCAATGGAATCCCTCTAGCCCGTAATACCGCTTCCATATCTGTCCACGGGGCATAAACCCTCTCGGCGAGGACATCCGGCTGGCTGTTGAGCAGCTCGTAGAGGATAGGTAAAGCCATATTGGACATGCCTATTTCATATAGGTCGGGGTAGGCGAGGGCAATCTTGATGGCGGTTGATTCCCAGTCCTTAACAGTGCTGTTCCATTCATCACCGGTATAGCGGGCGGGCTTGGTAACCTGATACAGGACATTATCGGGATAGGTCAATTCGTTGCCTCCAGACTACCCATTATAGACGTTGACTCCTTTAGGTGCAAATTGTTGAGTGGTTATCTACCTCAACCCCCTTTTTCCCCCTCTCCTTTAGTGTCTCTCCTTAAAGGGAGGGGGGAAGAGATTTTAGAAAGAGACTTCGCCCCTCTCTTATCTAGGCTCTCCCTTGACATTAAAAGGGAATAACAGGGAAGCCCGAAGGGGCGTTAGCCCCTTCGGAAACTAATAACTCCCCCTTCCCCTTATCAAGGGGAAGGGGGATAGGTTTACTAAATAATCTTCTTAGAGCGTGTGAAAAGTCAGTATGAAGCATACCAAAAGATGATAAATATTGTATAATAGCGTAGCGCAACTGAGCGGTATGCTTAAACTAAAGGAGTTTAATGACATCCAGATTAGACCGTATAGTGCAACAGCGACAGGAAAAGCTTGACCGGATTCGTGCCCGTGGCACCAATCCCTACCCCCATCGGTATCACCGTAGCCACACTGCACAGGAGGCTGTAATACTGCTCAAGCAGAATGAGGAAGGCTTGACCAGTAAGGAAGAAGTCAGTGTTGCCGGACGCATTATGGCAATAAGACGAATGGGTAAGAGCTCGTTCGTTGATGTTCGTGATGGCTCAGGGAAGATTCAACTATTATTCCAGGATATAGACCGCTTTGATGATAAGCTCCGTGAGCTGTTTAAAGATTTAGATATTGGCGATATTATCGGGGCCGAAGGCAATTTACTTCGAACAAAGAGTGGTGAACCTACTGTTTGGGTAGGGGATTTTACCCTTCTGGCCAAGTCACTCCGGCCGCTGCCGGAGAAGTGGCACGGGCTCAGTGATGTTGACATGAGATACCGTCAGCGCTACCTTGACCTAATCAGCAACCCTGAGACCAGAGAGACCTTTAAGGTGCGTAGTCAGGTTATTAGTGCCATACGGGAGTTCCTCAATCAGCGAGGATTTTTGGAGGTAGAAACGCCGGTACTGCAGCCATCAGCCGGGGGAGCTTTAGCCCGCCCCTTTATCACTCACCACCATGCCCTTGACCAGGACTTCTACCTGCGCATTGCCCCCGAACTCCATCTTAAGCGACTAATTATCGGTGGCTTTGATAAGGTCTACGAGCTGGGGCGCATTTTCCGTAACGAAGGTATCTCTACCAAGCATAACCCCGAGTTTACCATGCTCGAAAGCTATGAGACCTACGCTGACTATCAGGATGTAATGAAGATGTTAGAGGAAATGGTGTTTGCAGTTTGTCAACGGGTATTGGGTACAAACGAGGTCAGGTTCGGGGATAATACTATTAGCTTCAAGCCGCCGTGGCCGCGGTTAGAATTGCGGCAGGCGGTTATGGAATTCAGTGGCATTGATTTTGTGAAGCACCGAACTGTCTCTTCGTTGAGGGCTAAGATGCGGGAGCTGGGGTTAGAGGTTGACCCAGAGAAGAGCTGGGCGCGGCTGGTTGATGAGCTTATTTCCACCTTTGTTGAGCCAAATCTAATTCAACCCACTTTTGTTTTGGACTACCCGGTTTCAATGTCTCCGCTAGCCAAAACCAAGCCAGATGAAGACCGCGTAGTCGAGCGTTTTGAGGCTTTTGCTGGCGGCATGGAGATTGCCAACGCCTTTACCGAACTCAATGACCCATTAGCTCAGAGACAGCGTTTCCTCCAGCAGCTAAAGGAGCGCCAGGCAGAGGGTGAGGCAGTAGAGACAATTGACGAAGACTTTCTGCTGGCACTGGAGTACGGCATGCCCCCCACCGGTGGATTGGGGGTTGGCATTGACCGCCTGGTGATGCTACTCACTGGGCAGCAGTCAATTCGCGAGGTAATCCTGTTCCCTCAGCTGAAGGAGAAACCATAAAGGAGGAATAAAATGGAAATGTATCACTTTGTCACGAAGTGGTTCTTCCAGACTCCAATTGAAAGGGTCTGGGAAGCAGTCGTAATAGACGTGGAGGCTTACCCTACCTGGTGGCCGGGCATGAAGAGGACTACGATCCGCAGCCCGGAGCCCAGGCTACAGCTTGGCTCAGTGGTGGACTATGAGGTAAAAGGGTCACTGCCTAACATCTTGCGCTTCTCGATGGAGGTCATTACGTTCCAGCCGCCCAACCTCATGGAGCTTAAGTCCTCAGGCGACCTGTTGGGTGGTGGGAAATGGGTACTGGAACACCAAGCCGATGGAACGGCGGTCACGTATTACTGGGACGTGGGGATGACCAACCCAATCCTCAATCTACTGGGCAAACTGCCCTTCATCAAACCTATGATGGAGAAGAGCCACAACGATGTGATGGACAAGGGCTATCGAAACCTGAAGTCTAGACTGGAAGGATAGGGTGGCTGACTTCGCTACTCGCAATGAGCTAGGATACGCCCAATAAAACCTAAAAGGGATAGGGTTAATATATAATCTCATCAGAGGAGAGTTTATGCTTGACCTGAAATTTATCCGTGAGAATATTGACCTGGTGCGAGAAGCTGTAGCCAAGCGACAGGATACTGCCCCGCTGGATGAAATCCTGGAGCTTGACTCGGAGCGTCGCCACAAGATACTTGAGCTAGAGGACTTGAGACATGTCCGCAAAGAGGTCGCCCGGGAAAGGAAAACAGAGGCCTCGGATAAGGGACGTGACCTGCGTGCCAGGATAAGAGCCTTAGAGGAAGAGGTCAGAGACCTGGATGAGCGACTGGAAGGGCTACTGCTACAGGTGCCCAATATTCCCCACCCCACAGCCCCTATAGGTAAAGACGAAGGTGATAATATTGTGGTGCGCTCCTGGGGAGAGCCTAAAGGCTTTGACTTTGAGCCAGCCCCTCACTGGAAACTGGGGGAATCTCTGGGCATTATTGACTTTGAACGGGGCGTAAAGCTATCCGGCAGTCGCTTCTATGTACTTAAAGGGCTAGGCGCCCGACTGCAAAGAGCCCTTATCTCCTTTATGCTCGACCTCCATACTGCCGAGCATGGCTACAGTGAAGTTTACCTGCCGTTCATGGTCAAGAGGGAGTGCATGGTCGGCTCCGGCAACCTGCCCAAGTTTGCCGATAATCTGTATCATGATGACGAAGATGACCTCTGGTTCGTGCCTACGGCTGAGGTGCCCCTCACCAACCTTCACCGTGATGAAATCATACCGCCGGGAATGTTGCCCTTCTATTATGTGGCCTATACCGCCTGTTTCCGTCGTGAAAAAATGTCAGCCGGGAAGGAGACCCGAGGCCTAAAAAGAGGTCACCAGTTTGATAAGGTGGAGCTATATAAATTCACCGAGCCAGCTGCCTCAGACGAGGAACTGGAGAAAATGGTCAATGATGCTGAAGAGGTCTGCCAGAGACTGGGGCTTCCTTATCGGGTGAAACAGCTGTGCACGGCCGACTTAGGATTTGCCTCTCAGAAGTCCTACGATGTCGAATTATGGGCCTCTGGTGTCAAAGAATGGCTAGAGGTCAGCTCCTGCTCAAACTGCGGCAATTTTCAAGCCAGGCGGGCTAACATTCGCTACCGCCCCACCCCCGACTCAAAACCCCGGTTCGTCCACACCCTGAACGGCTCCGGGCTAGCCCTGCCCCGGGTGGTTATCGCCATAATGGAGAACTACCAGCAAGCCGACGGCAGTATCATAATCCCCGAGGTGCTACAGGCATTTGTGGGGGAGAGGGTAATTAGGTAGACTTTTTAAGGACGGGAAATATGTCCGAACTTGATTTTTTACCACCATCTGACACTGCTTCAATGCTGGAGCCAGAGGAAATGGCTCAGCATCTAATAAAATGTCTATCTCACCTTGATAAAGGTAGGAATATACAAACCTTGAACCTTCATAATTTTATCATTCGCCTTGAAGACTCAGATTATAGAGATGAAGAATTACTGAAAAAAATAACAGAGGCATGGATATGGTTGGAGCGGGAAGGTATGCTTGCACCCCGGCCTGGTCACGACAGGCCATGGGTATATGTAACAGAACGTGGTTACAGACTAGCTAATGAAACAGACTCAACTGTATACACGAGAAGTAACATTATTCCAAAGGAATCTCTTGACCCAATATTAGCCAATAAAGTTCACCACTTGTTCATTCGTGGAGATTACGACACAGCAGTATTTCAAGCTTTCAAGGAAGTTGAAATTCGTGTTAGAAAAGCTGCCTCACTTCCAGATGATTTATATGGAGTTAATCTAATGAGGGAGGCTTTTCATCCCGAAAACGGTAAGCTTACAAATAAGAGTTTGGCAGCTAGCGAGCGCCAAGCAACAAGAGACCTATTTGTAGGAGCAATAGGTCTGTTTAAAAACCCTTCAAGTCACAGAGATGTTAACTGGGATGACCCAAAGGAATGTGCTGAACTAATCTATTTAGCAAATCATCTATTAAGAATAATAGATAAAAGTTCTAAGAAAGACTGACAAGAAGGGCAGAAGCTTACTACTATCCTCAAACCTCACCAGCTTTAGATGGAAATTCCCCCAGTTTCTCGGTATAATGTAGTTGCTTCAAGTCTGGAGGGGTGTCCGAGTGGTCTATGGTGCCGCTCTTGAAAAGCGGTGTCCCGCAAGGGACCGTGGGTTCGAATCCCACCCCCTCCGCCATTATATTGTTAGTAACCCTATCCCCTTTGTCCCCTTCCCCTTATTAAGGGGAAGGGGAGGTTTCATTTAGAAGGAGCTTCGCCCCTTAGACCCCCTGTTGGTGAGTTGATGAACAGCCTTATTGCCAATTGTGTACTTGGGGAAGGGAAAGATTTTGAAAAGAGGGGCGTCAGCCCCTCTTAAACACCCCGCATTGTTAACTCTGAGCAAGGAGAGGGGGATAAAGGGGGTGAGGTCAACAAACAATCCCTTTAATCAAGGTCAATAGAGACTTTATTCAGCATGGGAATACCCAGGGGATTCAGGTCGTACCCCTTGACATAGGGCTTGACAAGAACATAGTTTTGTCCAAACCACAGGGGCAAACAGGCAGCATCCTCCACCAGCTTTTGTTCCGCCTGCTGGTATAGTGCCAGGCTCAACTCCATATCTTGCTCCAGGCCTGCCTTGTCCAATATCGCATCTACCTCTGGGTTGCTATACTCGCCATAGTTACTATCGGAGCCGCTGTAAAACAAAATTTCCAGAAAATCCTGTGGGTGTGGGTAGTCGGCAATCCAACCCATATAAAACATCTCGTCCCTCTCCTGCTTGAGGTGATAAAGGAACCTCTCCGGTTCCAGCTGCCTGACCTTGACTTCTATCCCCAGGTTCTGTTGCCACTCGTGGATAATTGCTTCCAGCCCGCGTGAAATCGATCCTCCCCAGCCAATAGTGGTAATGGTAATGGGAGGCAAGTTAGGGACATCTCCATACCTGGAAGTGGCGATTAACTCCCTGGCTTTGCCCGGGTCAAAATCCAGCCCGGATAGCCTCTCATTGTAGCCAGGTATGCCTGGCGGTAGGATGCCATCGGCTGGCTGCATCATGTCCCTGAATACCAGGGAGGCCAGTTTATCCTTGTCAATGGCATGAGAGAAGGCACGGCGAATATTGGCATCATCAAACGGAGGCTTGGTAGTGTTAAAGCCAATGTAGGCGAAGCTTAGCTCAGGGGTTACCTTTAGCTCCCGGTAAAAGGGCCCGGCTTTATCGGTAACCTTATCAATGTAATCAATGTAGACGCCGGTAACATCAATTTCACCGGTCTCATACAGGTTCATCGGCACGCCAGCCCATAGATGAAAAGCAACAAAATCAACCTTAGCCATCTCCCCGTAGTAGAGCTCATTCTTCTCCAAAACAAGTAAGCTACTTTTCACCCACTCTTTAAGCTTAAATGGACCGGTGCCATTGGGACGGTGCCACCACTCCCTGCCTGACTGTACATTGGCTCTATCCACTACGAAGGTGGTGGGGTAGGTCAGCTTGGACAGGAAATAGGACTTAGGCGCATCTATGGTTACCTGAAGGGTGTATTCATCAATAACCCTGACTCCGCTAATTTCTCTGGTCTTGCCCGCTAGCACCTCCTCCACCCCGACAATATCACCCAGATAGGTAGCAGCCGTCAGAGACCCTGTATCAGGGTCGCAGGCTCGCTGCCAGGAATATTTAAAATCCTCAGCCTTGACCTCCCGGCCATCATGAAACCTGACATTATCTCGTAGATAAAAGGTGTAGGTTCTACCATCATCACTAATCTGCCATCTCTCGGCTATATCGGGTGCTGGCTCTAGGTTATCATCAAGGCGGACTAAGCCACTGAATAGCTGTAATATATAGCTATGGGAGGTCATTTCGCTGGATGTAGCCGGGTCAAGTGTATAGGGGTCAATAGCATACAGGTTAAGAGTCCCTCCTTCGGTAACAGGGGTTGGTGGTACTGTTTCTTGTGCTGGCTTGCAACTGCTGGGCAGATACAAAACCAGCAGACTGCATATCAGCACTACCGAAAGAACTGAAAATACGATTCTTTTTATCATTTAGCTTAACCTCTATATAGGAGTTTAGGAGGAGCTAGCCTCTCTTTACTAAATTTCCTTCCCCTCTCCTTCAAAGGAGAGGGGGATTAAGGGGGTGAGGTTGTCAAACACATCCTCATTGTAGCCCAAATAGTTTTGAGGTGCAAAGAGCTGCTTAAGGAAAATGGCTGACACGCCTCATAGTACTAATCTACCACTCAAATTAGTCCAAATGGGTGATTGCGTCAGCGAAGAAATCAGTGCACACTTAAAGTAACCAATAGATAATGATGTTGACGGAAAAATAACAATGGATACCATTAGTAACGAAAGGGCGAGCATGGAAATAGAGTATCACGACAACAAGTTGCCGGCGAGGTTGCTAGCCGTGGGGGAGGTTGCTCGTTTCCTGGGTGTTCATTCTAGCACTGTCAGGCGATGGGAGAAGAGGGGATTACTGAAGTCATATGTGATTGGTCTTGGGCGTAACCTCAGGTTTAAGCAAGAGGACGTTCTTGGTTTCCTTGACAAATGCCAGAAAGCGGGTACATTTGGACTGACATTAGATAGCGGCTTAGATAGGAGGACACAATCGGACCGGCAGGAGGGGGTGAGTTAGGTGGAAGAGATACGAGATGAGGCAGCCAGGGTTATTGACGAATACAAGCAAAAGGTTGCCCAGGTTATTGAGAAGGAAAGAGAAAGGCTAAGAAAAACTGCTGAGCTGGAGTCGGTCGGTATTATTGAGGGTGCACGTGGGGAAGCCGAGCAGATTATTAGAGCGGCCAGGGAGCAAGGGAGGAAGGAAGCGGCGGCGGAATCAGCTGGAACAATCGCTGAGGCTAACCAAAGGGCGGAGCAGCTTCTTGAAGAAGCCAGGGATAGGGCAAATAAAGATGCCGAGGAGTTAGCCAGAGTTATGGCCGACGCCAGACAGGAAGCTGAGCGGATTAGTAAAGCTGCCCGGGAGCGAGGGGTGAAGGAGGCGGAGGAAGAATCGGCTCACATTGTCGCCGAAACCAGAGAGGAAGCTAAACAGATTACTAAAGCAGCCAGGGAGCAAGGGAAAATGGAAGCGGAGGGGGAATCGGTTAGCATCGTCGCTGAAGCTAATGAGACGGCTGAGCAGATTATTAAAGCAGCCAGGGAGCGAGGGAGGAAGGAAGCGGGGGAGGAATCGGTTAGCATCGTCGCTGAAGCTAATGAGACGGCTGAGCAGATTATTAAGGACGCCAGGGAGCAGGCGAGGAAGGAAGTGGGAGAGGAATCGGCTCGCATCGTCGCCGAAGCTAAAGAGATGGCTGAGCAGATTAAGGAGAAAGCCAGAAGAGAAGCTCAGGATAAATCAGATAGGCAATTAGACGAGTTCAGACAGACGGCTGAGCTAATGGCAGTGGAATTAAAGGAGAAAAGCAAAAGAATGGCTGAGGGGGAGGCGGCGGCAATTATTGCTAGGTCAAGAGAAGTGGCGGGGCAAATCATTAACGAGGCTACTGAGAAGGCAAAGATAGAAGGCCGGGAGCAGAGGCAGCGGGAGGCAGAGCGCATCATTACTAGAGCTAAGGAGGAAGCAGCTGGAATTATTGCCAAAGCAAGGCAAGCAGCGGAAAAGGAGACGACCAAGATAATAGCTGCCTCAAGAGAGGAAGCGGAGAAGTCGGCCGGGGCTGTTGCTGAGTCAAAAAAGAAGACTGAACGAGACATCAAAGAGGCCAGAGAGAAGGCAGAGAGGGAATTAAAGCAAAGTATTAAGATAGCCAGAGAGGCGGATAAGAAAGAGGCGAGGCTAGAGTCGGCAAGAATAATCGCTGAAGCCGCACAAAAGGTAGAACAGATGATAAGTGAAGCTACAGAGCAGGGGAGAAAAAAGGGTGAGGAGGAGCTGACTAGGCTCACAACTGAGGCAAAGTGGAATGCAGAATTGGAGGCCGCTGGAATTGTCGCTGAGGCCAAACAAAGGGCGGAGCAGCTTATCAAAGAAGCCAGAGATAGGGCACGGCAGGAGGCTGAGGAGTCGGCCGGAGTTATAGCTGAAGCCGAGCAGGAGGCCGAGCCGGCTAGTGAGGAAGCCGAGGAGGAGTTGGAACCGATAGCTGAGGCAATAGCACCACTAGTTAGCAGTGAGCAAAAGTCAGCAGTGGTTGAACCCCCAGCCGAGGAAGAAGCTAGCGTTGCTCCAGCGCAAAGGAACGGTGACCCTGTTTATCAGGGGATGGTGGAACTGGAGGTAGCAGCCGTAGATGCTGAGCAAATTTCGTATTTGTTATCACATCTACGTGAGATTCCCATCCTACAGGTGGTATCGTTGAGTGGTTCTGCCACTAGGGACAACACGGTTGTTGTTGTTGCTAACAGGCCACTTCACCTGCTTAGTATCCTCAGAGATATGCCGCCTGTGGAAACTGCGAGTGTGAGTGGGAACAAAATTGAGGTGACGCTAAAGACAAAAACTAGCTAGTGATGTTACCTCATGCCTAGATATACCTGCCCACCGGCTTTGGCTATTGGCTAAGCTCTTCCATCAGCAACCCTAGGTAGGGTCACTTTTTTTGCCCACTTTTACCCTTTTCCTTATCGGTGGAGAGGGAGATATCGGTAGTGGGTTTGATAAACAATTTTTCCGCGGTAAAAGGTGAGTAGCCTTTAGAAACTGGGTGCCCATCCTCTGTTATCTCAAGCGCCGCACCACACTTGGAGCAGGTTTGATGCCGCGGATTAAGTAATGCCCAACCGCAATAGTAGGCTCGACACTTGGGACATCTGGCCTCTATCATACTACTATTATACCAATAAGGTCTTCTCGGAGTGTCAAGTCTTTCCTCGAGCAAGGTGGGGAAGGCTCTACCTTTGTCAACTCGCTTACTCGGTTTCATTGTCCTGTTTTTAGCCACCCTCTTGTTTGTGGACTAAACCTTTGCCTGAAATACCCCTGAAAACGCACAGATTTGATTTTTACCCTTTTATGGCAGGATATAAGGTATTTTCCCGCAAGGTAGAGAAAGAGGACCCTTTCAGTAAAATGAAGATTGGAGGGCCTTTAACAGAAAACACAAGGCAGGGGCGTCTTCCTTCCGGGAATTTAAAAGTGACTGTCCTTCTACCCCTTGACAACAGCCCTACTTTGGCTATACACTTGTCAATACTAATGTCAAAGCAAGGTTTAACCATAGCACAGGCAGCGAGGTCACTGGGGGTATCGTCGAGAACAGTCAGACGGTTTATTAAATCAGGCAAGATTCACGCCGAATTAGTCCCTGGGCCTTTTGGTCAGGAGTATCGAATCCTGGAATTACCTCTCGAGCTTCGTAAGCCTAAGCCTGTAGATGATACCCCTTACCAGACCCCTGTTCAGGCCCCTATCCAGGTTATGGACATTGTCCGGGAGCTTCAAGAGAAGAACCTGGCTCTAGCTGCCCAGCTTGGTGCCGCCACAGAACGTATCAGAAACTTAGAGAATGAGGTGAGGCTTTTGACGGCGGCCAAGCAACCGTGGTGGAAACGATTATTCACCAGGAAAGGCTAGGGTGGGGGTGGTGAAGATGTTTTCTTTATCAATTAAAACTAGCTCTGCGGCGCTACGCCTGTGCCATTTTCGCTGACGATTTACAGGTGTTTGTTCAGCTATGCTGTGAACAGTGGCTGCCTCCTCTGTCCCGAGGCATATTTCTGTCGGTGCAAAAGAAGGTCTATTGAGAATATTCAGAACGGGTTACGTAATGCTATAGTTCCACCTAATGCTTTAGAACCTCGAGGCCACATGTTGAAACTCGAGTGACTTCTTCAGTCGGTCTGGATTGCTGCTTTTCATCATGGCTTCTTCTTGGGAAACTATGCCATCTCTAACCAAGGAGGCCAATGCTTCGTCAAGAACTCGCATACCATCCTTACTGCTAAGCCGCATGACATTGGGTAGTTCAAAGGTTTTGCCCTCGCGGATGAGGTTTCTAACCGCAGGTGTGGCAATCATTATTTCAAAGGCAGCTATTCGCCCTCCCCCAATACGGGGTAGGAGAGTCTGTGATAATACTGCCTCTATTACTTGGGATAGCTGTAGTCTAATCTGTTGTTGCTGGTCTGGCTGAAATATATCAATTATACGGTCGACGGTCTGGGCAGCGTCGGTAGTATGTAGTGTACCTACTACCAGGTGCCCTGTCTCAGCAGCCCTGATAGCTGTTGATATTGTAGCCAGGTCGCGCATCTCTCCGATAACAATTATATCTGGGTCATGCCGGAGGGCATGTATTAAGGCAATATCGAAGGATTTAGTATCATCTCCAAGGTCTCGTTGAGCGATGAGGCATCTTTTGTTGGGGTGTAGGTACTCAATGGGGTCTTCAATGGTGATGATGTTCCGCGCATCATTCTCGTTGACATGATTAATCATAGCGGCCATAGTGGTAGACTTGCCACTACCGGTAGGCCCAGTCACCAAGACAAGCCCCCGTGGCTTGAGAATAAGTTCCTTGCAAATCTGGGGTAGTCCTAAATCATCAATGGATGAGATCTCAATTGGCACCAGACGGAAGGAAAGACTAATCGTTCCTCTTTGTCTTAGCACACTAACCCGGAATCGAGCTAGCCCAGGAACGCTATGGGCGAAATCGAGCTCCAGGTCGCTAAAGAAAGTGCTCCTTTGTTCAGGAGTAGTAATATGCTCAAATGACGTTTCAATGTCTTTGGGAGTAAGTGGTGGCAGGTCTTTTAGTGGTACCAGCTCTCCATCAATGCGGAGCACTGGTGGGCTGGGCACCCTTAAATGTAGGTCTGAGGCGCCTCTATTTACCATTAGCTTAAATAGTTCAAGAAGTCCATCTACTTCACACATTGGCAATCGTTCCTCCTTGTCGCTCGTGTTTGTCTTTCTCAAGTCATACGAATTTTTTATGTGCACAGGGTCAAATGAATGCCTTTGCAGGCCCTTACGACTCCCTCAGCTAAGTAACTAGAGAGACCGACGGTGTAAGTGACGTTGCCTATGGCGATTTCGATGTCATCTACATGATGTCATCTACATAATGTATAACGAAAAAAAGGTTAAAACCGTCAGGGCTGGCATGGCTTCTTGCTTTGGAATCTACAAAGTTTTTTCTCAATCTATGGCAACGCTTAAAATAAAAAAACCGACCCTGAGGGCCGGTTTCACCATTTGCTCCCCAGAGCCCAGGTGACCACATACGGACTCTGGTTCATCACATCCCTATTCTTCCATTAAGTAGGCTTACCTTCGTAGTCTATCAAGGTTGCCTGACCATTATGTTAGCGCATCCTACTCTTGGGCGTAATCACCCAAATGGGCTAATTGGCCTGGGAAAATAGTACTAGGTAGGTGCTGCTATAGAACGTATAAGAAACTTAAAGAATGGGGCAGGGTTTTTTGGCCACTGCCACCTGTAATAGTCCTGAGAACGCACAAAATCAAATTTTAGACCCTTTTATTGCTTGGGATATAGGGAATTGCCTATAGGGAAAAGGAAGGGGGGAGAGAGAAGGAGTGGTTTCAAAATAAGCCTTCCCGTTTCAGGCTCAGGTAGTTTTTGTCACCGATAATGATATGGTCTAGGACTTCTATGCCCACAATCTCCCCGGCCTCGACTAGCCGTTTGGTTAGCTTTATATCATCCTCCGAAGCTGTAGGGTCGCCGGAAGGGTGATTGTGGGCAAAAATGACTGAGGCAGCGCTGGCTGATATTGCCTCCTTGAATACCTCTCTGGGGTGAACGATGCTACTATCCAGGCTGCCCACTGAAATCTCGGCTACCTTGATTAGCTGATTCCTGGTATTCAGCAAAAGTGCCAGAAAATACTCCTTCTTCTTGCTCTTTAACCGGCTCCTCACCAAATTCAATACATCTTCAGGCGTCTTAACCAGCGGCTTTTCTCCAGCCTCGGCATAACCCTCCAGTCGGTTAGCCAACTCAAAAGCCGCCTTAATCTGAGAGGCTTTGGCAACACCAATCCCCTTCACCTGAGACAACTCCTCAACCGAGGCGTTAGCGATGCCTTTAAGATTGCCAAACTGGCTTAATAGCCTCTGGGCAGTTACCATCACTGACTCTCCAGCGATACCCCGACCTAGAATCAGTGCCAGAATCTCCTGAGCAGACAGGGCATCTACTCCCAATTTCTGGAGCCTTTCCCGGGGGCGCTCTGTGATAGGTAAATCATGAATGGTAAATGACTTTTTCATGCGGCTACCATCTCCATTAGGGTTGAATGCATCACCTTCTTGGCAGGCTGGTATTGCTCGGTAACGTAATCTAGCCATAGAGTGCCAAGACCATCCATATCAAGCCCATATACCTTTCGCAGGGCTCCGTCATAGCTACTGCCCTGCCGGAAGGTGTTAAGTAGCTCAAGCATATTACTGCTGCCATAATTGCTTATCAGAAATTCAACCAGACTATAGCTCTGGGCATAGGCAAGGAGGGACTGTTCAGCATAGGCAGAAAAGGGACTGGACAAACTACGCACTGAGATGAGACTATCTTCAGCTATGGCCCTGCTGAGAAAAGTGGTAAATTGCGGACCCAGCACTCCCTCATTGTACATAGCTAAGCCCTCATCAAGCCAGGTGGGCAGGTCATTATACGGATTAAATGTCATCTGGTGTATGACCAAGTGGGTTAGTTCATGGGTCATTGCCCTCTTACCCCAGTCAAGATTGTTCGGGGCAATACCAATAGCGATAATACCATGTCTGGTAAAGGCGACTCCTCCTGTCCACTCCTGAGGATAAATCAATGACCCTTGCAAATCCTGGGCGTTAGCATAGATGTATGCCTTGACTGGTTTCTCTAGATAGGCGCCAGTATCTTCAGCCAACCGAACCAACGCTTGTTGCGCCGTTGTCATTAGCTCTCGAGCAAAAGACTCGTCTCCCTGATACCAGTATATGGTTACCTCATCCTCGGTTAGACTGCGCCAGGAATAGCGAGTGTCATCAAATTGAAGCTGCACTGGAGCAGTTTCTACCTTGTCCCCCATGGCATCTTCTACTGTCCACCAATACTCCAGCCTGGACCCGGGAGGTAGCCCTCCCGTCCTCCTCATATCCCACATCCAGCTAGCATCAACTATAGTAGCGGGCACAAATTCGATATAGACTTCACTGGTCACCTGGGCATGGCTCAGCTGGTCAACTGTGTAGTGGAGGCGAATATCGGTGATATTAACATTGCTCTGGGCGGTTAAACTAAAATTAAGCTTGGACGGAAACTCTGTCTGAGCCGAGCTGTCTAATATTTTTAGTCCACTCTGGGCTTGAGCCAGACTGGGGCTTAGTATGACCAGGAACAAGCAGACGATTAAGGCTAATACTCCGACCTTTTTCGTCATTCTTCTCTCCCTAAACCGGACCGGAGATAGGCAGTAATAAAGCCGTCCAATTCTCCATCTAATACCGCCTCGGTATTGCTGGTCTGATAATCAGTTCTGTGGTCCTTTACCATTTTATACGGATGGAGCACATAGCTTCTAATCTGGTTACCCCAGCCCGCAGCTATGTGCTTCCCTTTAATCTTAGCTCTCTCCTCAGCTCTCTTAGCCAGCTCTAGCTCCAGCAGCCGGGCCTGAAGTATTTTTTGAGCAATTTCCTTGTTCTGGTACTGGGAGCGCTCGCTCTGACAGGTAACCACCAATCCCGTGGGTAGGTGGGTGAGTCTCACGGCACTGCTTGTTTTCTGCATATGCTGCCCCCCTGGTCCACTTGACCGGAACACGTCGACCTTCAAGTCAGCGGGCTCAATTTTGGTGTCAACATCGGCTTCCGCCTCAGGCATAACCTCCACCAGGGCAAAGGAGGTATGGCGAGCATGGTCAGCATCGAAGGGGGAGAGGCGAACCAGCCGGTGGACACCATGCTCTGATTTTAAGTAGCCACAGGCGTAGTCACCTTTTACCTCCATGATGGCGCTCTTTATCCCGGCCTCTTCACCAGGGGAAATATCTAATATCTCCGCCCGATAACCATAACGCTCAGCCCAGCGGAGGTACATTCTTAGTAACATCTGTGCCCAATCCTGAGATTCAGTGCCTCCAGCCCCGGCATGGATTGCCAGGATAGCATTTCTGGAATCATACTCGCCGCTAAATGCCTTCTCTAGCTCCAGCTCATCAAGACGAGACGCCAGCTTCTCTATCTCAGACTGAATCTCTACTCCAAGCGAGGCATCTTCTTCTTCTGTGGCCAAGACGATTAGTTCAGCAATGTCAGCCATTTTTTTCTCCAGCTCCTGCCACGGCTGCACTACCTTCTTCATTTCAGCCACCTGGCGCATAATATTCCGTGCTCTAGCCGTGTCTAGCCAAAAATCGGGCTGGGCCGACTGTTCCTCAAGGCTGGCAATCTCTTTTTCTCTGGCAGCAACGTCAAAGATGCACCAACGCCATAGAGACTCTAGCCTGTAAGTCCTTTAATTTATCGCTTAACTCCTGCATCTATCTCCACCTGTAATTATTTTATTCCAAAAAGCTTTTCTTGATAACCAACCTTTGGTGCTGCGGTGCTTTCAGGCTTCAGGTTTCCTCCCGCCGCCAGGTGGGCTAGCCGGGTAGGCTCTGGTAAGCGATAACCGCGGCAGCACTCCAGCACCCAGTATATGGCAGTTTGAAGGTCAATCTTATGACCAATAGAAACATAAACCGGCTTCACCCCAGCCCTGGTGCGCAGGGCTACCCCTATAACCTCACCCTGGTCTACCACCTCAGCGTAACTACCTGGCTCAACGCCTGGCTCCTCATGCTGACCACATAGCAGTGATTTAGCACAACCAATTGTTGGTGTGTTTAAAAAAAGCCCTAAGTGCGAGGCAAGCCCTAATCGTCGAGGGTGGGCAATCCCCTGCCCATCCACCAGGATAAGGTCGGGGGTAACAGTAAGTTTTTCACAGGCAGCCAGCGTTAGTGGCGACTCTCTAAATGACAAAAGACCAGGGACATACGGAAAGCTAGGTCTCCCTTGAGCTACCTGTATTTCTACCAGTCTAAGTTCAGGATATTCTAAAACAACCACTGCTCCGGTAGCTATTCCCTGGGCGTTGCCGGCGGATATATCCACACCAGCGATAAAGCGGGGGTTGGTGACCTCGCTGCTCTTAGACACCTGCCCGGCTAACCTCCGCTGTATATCCATCGCCTCAGCCGGGCTAACCTGCCAACTGTGTAATCTCTCCACCTTCACACCCTGATTATAGCTGCAATATAATCTCATGGCAACTAATTCTTCTGTTACCATTGACAGCTCTTTAGTTATGGGTCATAATAGACTGTAAAGAAAGCTAGGTAGAAAATGGTAAAGATAAGATTACGACGGGTAGGAGCCAAGAAAAAGCCGAGTTATCGATTGGTAGTGGCTGACTCTCGGGCTCCTCGGGATGGGGCGTTCATTGCTGTTATTGGGCATTTTAATCCTCTGACCGACCCAGAAACTATAACTATTGATGAAGAAAAAGCGCTGACCTGGCTAAGACAAGGGGCTCAGCCGACGGCTACTGCTGCTAGACTACTTTCCAAGGTAGGCATTATGGAAAAGTTCAAGAAGGTCAAGGAGAAAACATGAAAGAACTAATAGAATACATCGCCAAATCAATTGTCAATTTACCAGATGAGGTGGAAGTTACCGAGGAAACGGATGAGTACGGCATAACACTCAAATTGCAGGTTGCCGATGAGGATAAGGGGAGGGTTATTGGTAAGCAAGGTCGGATAGCTGGAGCTATGCGCACCTTGCTCCGGGTGAAAGCAGCTAAAGCCGGCACCAGAGCTAACCTTGAGATTACTTAGGAATAGCCTCTCCTGAATCAGAGGTTTTTAGCCAGGGAAGATTGTAGGCATTACCGAGCTTGAATCAAAAAGCGCTACCTGGTATTAGCCAGCTTGTTAGGTTCCTGGTCTTCTTCTCCTTCTCTCGGCTACTTTGAGGCGAGCCAATGAGCGGTGTAGTGCTGCCTCGGCTCGAGCCAAATCTGCCTCAGGGATGCGCTCGCTGAGCCGTTCTTGGGCGCGGCGCATTGCTTCTTCTGCCCGGTGAATATTAATTTCCTCAGCCCTTTCCGCAGTATCAGCCAGGATTATTACCCGGTCGGGACGTACCTCTAGGAAGCCACCGCTAATCGCCAGACGAAGCTCCTCCCCTTCCTTCCTCACCAACAGTTCACCTGGTTGTAGCATAGTCATCAACGGGGTGTGGTGGGGCAAGATTCCTAACTGACCTTCTATACCCGGGGCAACAATCACCTCCACATCCTCGGAGAAGACTAATTGTTCTGCGGTAACAATATCAAGCCTTATACTAGACATTATATCTCTTACCTCATTCCCCTGACCCTCTCTCCTTTAACAGGGGGAAAATCATAGGCGAGGTAGCACTCAGTTTTTCTCTACCTCTGCTGCTTCGTCTATGGTGCCCACCATGTAAAACGCCTGCTCGGGCAGGTCGTCGTGTTTCCCCTCTAGAATCTCTTTGAACCCGCGCACCGTTTCTGCCACCGGCACATACCTTCCCGGTCTACCAGTAAAAATCTCGGTAACAAACATCGGCTGTGATAGAAATCTCTGGATCCGGCGCGCCCGAGTCACAGTAAGCTTGTCTTCCTCACTGAGTTCCTCAATACCAAGTATGGCGATTATGTCCTGTAGGTCCTTATAGCGTTGTAGCACCTGCTGCACCCCACGAGCCACCCGATAATGCTCTTCACCAACAACATCGGGGTCGAGTATCCGTGAGGTTGAGGTTAGTGGGTCAACTGCCGGGTACAAGCCTTGCTCAGCAATCGACCTCTCCAGCGCAATAATCGCATCAAGGTGACCGAAGGTAGTAGCCACTCCGGGGTCGGTATAATCATCGGCGGGAACATAGATGGCCTGGAAAGAGGTTATTGACCCTTTCTTGGTTGAGGTAATCCTTTCCTCCAGGTCGCCAACCTCGGTAGCCAGAGTGGGCTGATAGCCTACCGCCGAAGGCATCCGCCCTAGTAAGGCTGATACTTCCATGCCGGCTAGAGTATAGCGGTAGATATTATCAATGAACAGTAAGACATCCTGTCCCTCAACATCGCGGAAATATTCTGCCATGGTTAGTCCAGTTAGCCCCACGCGGAGACGAACCCCGGGCGGCTCATTCATCTGGCCAAAGACCATCACCGTCTTGTCAATCACCCCGGATTCCTTCATTTCGTTCCACAGGTCGTTACCCTCACGAGACCTTTCGCCAATGCCAGCAAAAACAGAAGTGCCTCCGTGCTCGGTAGCAATATTGCGGATGAGCTCCATAATAATGACTGTCTTACCGACTCCAGCACCTCCGTAGGCACCTACCTTACCACCCTTGGTGAACGGGGTAATCAGGTCAATAACCTTGAGCCCGGTCTCCAGTATCTGGGTAGTGGTTTCCTGTTCCTGGAGTGAGGGTGGGGAACGATGAATTGGCCAGTGCTCCTTAGCTTTAACCGCACCGAGGTTATCCAGCGGCTCACCCAAAACATTAAACAGGCGTCCTAGAGTAGCTCTGCCTACTGGCACACTAATGGCTCCGCCGGTATCTATAGCCTCGGCCCCTCGCTCCAGCCCATCTGTAGGTGACATCGCCAAGCATCTTACCCAGTTATTACCAATGTGGTCTTGAACTTCAAGCACAACCTTACCGCCATCTACTGGAATGTCAATAGCATTGAAAAGGGAGGGTAGTCCATCAGGCGGAAACTCAATATCAACCACCGTCCCTATCACCTGAACTACTTTACCCTTTGCCATAGTAACCTCCTTATGCTAAGCTAAAGCTGCCGCTCCGCCAGTAATATCAAGAAGCTCTTTGGTAATTGATTCCTGACGGGCTTTATTATACGTCAACGTCAGGTCGTTAATCAGCTCCTTGGCATTATCCGTAGCATTGCGCATTGCCACCATTCTTGCCGATTGCTCACTGGCAATAGACTCCAGGATAGCGTGATACACCTGCATCTCTACAAATCGGGGCAAAAGGTGACCTAATACTATATCAGGCCTTGGTTCATAAATATAGTCTACATTCTGCATCGTGGGAATAGCCGCTGGTTCAACTGGCAATATCTGCTGTAAGACTGGTCTCTGAACCATAGTGGAGATAAATCGAACATAAGCCAAATAGACCACATCTACGACGCCGTTGGTATAGTCATCAATAATAATTCGGGATATAGGCAGGGTATCAAGCAGGTCAGGACGGTCGCCAAGGTTGGTGAACTCAGCGCGAATATCACGGTGATGTCTCCTCGTAAAATCCCGTCCCTTACGACCAACAGTTATAAGGCTAACCGGCATTGTCTGCTCCAGAATAAAGCGTGCCGTCAGCCGGTTAATACTGGTTGGCAGTCCGCCACACAAACCGCGGTCAGGGGTGATGTGGACGACAGCGATTTTGTTTACCGGTCTGCGCTGCAGGAGCGGGTGCAGCAAGTCACCTGTTTGGGGTAAAGCTGCCAGGTCTGATATCACCTGGTGTATCTTTTCTGAATAAGGACGCCCCGCCAGGTCACGCTCCTGTGTCCGCCTCATCTTTGAGGTGGCAATCATCTCCATAGCCCGAGTAATCTTAGCTATGCCCTGAACAGCACGGATGCGACGGCGAATTAGGCGGATGTCAGCCAATGTTTAACCTCACCCCCTTAGATTTTTGTTTTGAACCCTATCCCCTTCCCCATTATTAAGGGGAAGGGGAGTCTATTTTCAAGAGGGGCTTTGTCCCTCTTGGACTTCCTTTGCTATTTATCCTTATTAGTAAGTCCGGCTCTGTTTAAACTCTGGTATAGCTGCCTTTAAAGCCTCTTCAGTTTCCGCCGTAATCTCCTTTTCCTTAGCAATACGCTCGCCTATCTTGGGGTGGTTTGCCTCCATAAACTGGTGGAAATTAGTCTCAAAAGCAGTAACCTTATCTACAGGTATGTCATCAAGATAACCGTTAATGGCCGCATATAAAATCATGACCTGCTTTTCCAATGGCATCGGACTATACTGAGGTTGCTTCAGGATTTCAGTGATTCGCTGCCCTCTTTCAAGCTGGGTTCTGGTTGCTTTATCCAGCTCCGTAGTGCCGAATTGGGCAAAAGCAGCTAGTTCCCGATATTGAGCCAGCTCCAGCCTGAGTTTACCGGCTACCTGCTTCATTGCCTTGGTCTGGGCGGCACTCCCTACACGGGATACTGATAACCCCACGTTTAAGGCCGGCCTTTGACCGGCGTTAAAGAGGTCTGTTTCCAGGTAAATCTGCCCGTCAGTAATCGAGATAACATTGGTCGGAATGTAGGCAGATACATCCCCCGCCTGGGTTTCAATAATCGGTAATGCGGTCAGTGAGCCGCCACCATATTCTGGTGCATATTTAGCCGCTCTCTCCAGTAAACGACTATGCAAATAAAAGACATCGCCAGGGTATGCTTCCCGTCCCGGAGGGCGACGTAGCAGTAGTGAAAGCTGGCGGTAGGCCCAACCGTGCTTGGAAAGGTCATCATAGATAAGGAGGGCGTCCTTCCCCTGCTCCATAAACTCCTCGCCCATGGCACAGCCAGCATAGGGGGCAAGATATTGTAACGCCGCCGAATCAGAGGCATTAGCGACCACCACAATGGTATGCTCCATAGCTCCATGCGCTTCCAGGGTAGCGACTACTCGTGCCACCTTGGAAGCCTTCTGGCCGATGGCAACGTAGATGCAGATTAAATCGCCACCCTTCTGATTGACGATGGTATCAAGGGTGATAACTGTTTTCCCAGTTGACCGGTCGCCGATAATAAGCTCTCTCTGCCCCCGACCTATCGGAATCAGGCTATCTATTGCCTTAATGCCGGTCTGCACCGGGGTATCCACCGACTCACGCAGGGTAACATTGGGGGCTACCCGCTCTATAGGTCGGGTTTTATCCGTTTTTATTGAACCCTTACCATCTAGAGGACGGCCTAAGGGGTCGACCACCCGGCTAATGAGAGCATTACCTACCGGCACCTCAGCAATTCGCCCGGTGCACCGCACCTCATCCCCCTCTTTAATCTTGCTGTAGTCGTCAACAATAATGGCCGCCACACTATCCTCCTCCAGGTTCAGGGCAATTCCTATAATCTCGTTGGGAAACTGGAGTAGCTCATTGTACTTGGCCGCCGCCAGCCCATGAATTCGGGCAATGCCATCACCAACTTCAATCACAGTCCCGATGTCCACCATGGATACTGGCATACCAAATTGCTGAATCTGTTGCTTGATAGCCGAAACAATATCTTGCCCTCTAGTTGTCACTTAAACTACCTCCTTACCAGCCTGTTCACCTGTCTCCCCGAGCCATCTCCCTCTTTAATGCCGTTAGTTTACTGCGGGTGCTACTGTCTAGTAGCTTACCGTCAATTCTGGCGATAATCCCGCCTATTAATCTGGGGTCTACTTTAGTCTTAAGCGTTATCTTTTTACCGACTATAGCGCTGAGATGCTCTGCCAACCTTAGCCTCTCTTTATCATCAAGGGGGATAGCAGTAGTAACTTCAGCCTGCTCTATGCCACGGTAGTTATCCAGCAGTCGCTGGTAGTCATCAGCAATATCACATATCACACTCAATCTGCCTCTAGTTACTAGCAAATAAGCTAGATTCAGGGCTAGAGGGCTTATACCTTCCAGCTGTTCTGATAACACGCTGGCTTTATCATCAAAACGAGTTTTGGGACTTTCCAGAAAGGCGATAAGTGTGGCATTCTCAGCCAGGCTGGCTATCTGTCTTAGGTCAGACTGCCATCTATCTAATTCTTTTGCCTCCAGCGCCATCTCAAACACTGCCTGTGAATAACGCCTGGCATGAGCTTTTCTTGCCACTCTTTTCCCTCTGGAGGAGAGCTAACCCTTTTTCAGGGTTGCGCTCTCTTTCAATACCTTATCAATGAGTTGACGATGTGCCTTTTTATCCAGTGTCTGCTCGATGACCTTGCCGGCTGCCAGGATGGTTAGGTCAGCAAACTCCTTACGGAGCTCGTCAATAGCCTCATCTCGCTCTCGCTGAACCTCCCCCCGTGCCCGGGCAATAAAGTATTCGGATTCTTGTCTTGCTTCCTGTTGGGCCTTTTGTCTAAGCCCTTCTCCGGTTCGCGCTGCCCGGACTATTATTTCCTGCCCCTCTTTACCAGCGGCTTCAAGCTGTTTTTTAACCTCTTCCTCAGCACGCTCTGCTTGCTGCTGGATGAGTTCGGTTTGCTCCATGCTCTCCTTAATCTTCCGGGAGCGCTCATCAATCAATCTCATGATTGGTTTATAGGCAACCAGGTACAGAAGCCCGAGCAGGATAGCAAAATTTAAAATTTGTGCCAGTAATGTTGGCAAGTTAATTCCTAGCGCTTCCAAGGTAATGCCTCCTTGTTCTGTTGGGTTAAACTACAAAAATAAGGACGATGGCCACTACCAGAGCATAAATGGCTACCGCTTCAGTAAGAGCAATACCCAGTATCATAAAGGTCATAATGGAGCCTTTGGCTTCAGGATTGCGACCTAGTGCATTCATAGCTCCAAACACCAAAAGTCCAATGCCAATTCCTGGTCCTATGGCCCCAAAGCCCATAGCCAGGCCGGCCGCCAGTAGTTTAACAGCTTCTACGTCCATTCTTGATGCCTCCTTCTTCATAATCCAGATAATGGGTGTCTATATTAAGCTGCTTCCACCTCGTGAGGGGTAACAGCAATAGTAGCAAATACCAGGGTCAACCCTCCAAAAATAAGGGCCTGGACAAAACCGATGAGCAACTCAAGCCCATAAACAGGTAAAGCCAGTATCCAGGGAACAAGAAACATGGTTAATAAGAGCAGAATCTCACCGGCTGTCATATTGCCAAAAAGACGGAAGGTGAAACTGATGATGCGGATAAATTCACTCAGTGTTTCTAACATACCGACAAAAATGTCAATGAGGCCCATGAGCAGCCCGCTGAGCCCGGCCCGCAACTTGCCTCTCATTAATTGACCTACGCCTCGGAAGAACTGACCTACATTAACAAATTTCCTCAGGTAACGAAGACCACCAAGTGACCTTATACCCCAATATTCAACAAAGATGAAGGAGATAAGAGCCAGTGCCAGAGGCAAATTAATATCGGTATTGGCACTCTTAAGTAGATGGACTGTCTCTCCCTCAGCGTTGGTAATAAATATTGAGCCGAACCCAGGTAATAAACTCAGCCAGGCGTTGGTTATCACAAAGAGGAAGATAGTAGCTACTATCGGAAAGAAGCGTCGCCCATTTTTCTCGCCGGCAACATCCTGACAGAAGTTAAGCAGCCAGCCGAGGGCAGATTCCAGCATACTCTGCAGTCTTGTTGGTATAAGCTTCAGCCGTCGAGTAACTGCATAGGATATTCCCACCAGGACGATAATACTGAGCCAGGCAGTAATAATACTGTTGGTTATCGGAAAGCCAAACAGGTGGAAGACTACCTCAGCTGGGAGCCTAGGGTCTGGTGAAGACACACTAAGCCAACCAGGCAGTCCCAAATCGCCAAAGAGGCTACTGCCCAGAGCACCACTGAGTAGGCTAACTATAAAGAGTGCCAGGATAACAAGCAGGCCTCCAACCACGATAAGGGATGAGCGCCCTAGAAAGCGCCGTTTAGGCACTAGCTATTCTCCTTGTCTTGTTTTTTACTCATGAAGGGTAGAAGCATCCGGTAAACACCATAGAAAGCTATAACCAGTCCCAGAAATAATCCAACTATTATCCAAAAAGGCTCGCTACTCAGCTTGGTGTCAAGCCAACGACCGGCCACCACACCTAATAAAATAGAGCCGCTGATGAAAAATCCTATCCCTACTAGTCTCAGTGCCGCCACCCACCTGCTCATACCAACCTCAAATTCCTAGCCGTGAGTAGCATATCAAATTGGCTGCTTCAGGTCAAGCTTACTTTAGTCGATAAAAAGCCCCAGAACTAGAAAATAGCCCGGGGGCTCTTTATCAATTCATAAAACAGGTAAATAGTTATCTCTTGCTAAGCCTCTAATTCTAATTCACCTTCTTTAACTGGTGACAAAGAAGTCAAGCGAAGCCCTTCGCAGTCTTATTGAGTCCTAATTTAGGACTTACGCTTATCAAAGTCCTCCAAATCAAGGGTATTAATGAAATCATAGAAAGCAGACATCTTCTTCAATTCTTCTTCACTAGGCTTCGCATCCTTGTCAGCCATCTCTTGCCCTACCTGAGACATAGGCTTACCGGTTTCCTGGTCTAGTAGGATTCCGGCTTTATCTAAAACTGCTTCTTCAACATAAATTGGCGCCTCTACTCTTACTGCCAGTGCTAATGCATCGCTAGGACGAGAGTCGACCTCCATCAACCCTCCATCTACATTAAGAACAATCTTGGCATAGAAGGTGTCGTTCTTAAGGTCATTGACGATGATGGAGTTGATAGTTCCCCCCAGGTTATCGATGACTGAGCATAACAAGTCATGAGTTAAGGGTCTCGGCACACTGACATCCTGCAGTTTTACCGCTATGGCATCTGCCTCAGCGGGACCGATCCAAATTGGGAGATAGCGCTCTGCCATCTTTTCTTTCAGAATCACTACCCGTTGATAATTCATCAAACTAACCCTAATACTGTCAATAGTCATCTCTATCATGACCGCACCTCCTCTATTTCTCATCCATCGTTCTTAATTCTACCCCCACATTATCAGCCCTGTCAACTAGAAATATAGGCCAGAGTCGTTTAGTAACCACTAGTTTTAGTCGTCTATCCCTTTGGGGGGCTTAGTTCTATTTCTGACTGCAATCTTAACCAAAGAAGCCCTTGTCAACAATCGCTGCTTTATTGTATACTGTAAAAGAATTACGTTGGGAGGTGGACTTAATGGAACAACTTGGTTTTCCCAAATGTCTGAAGTGTGGGTCTGGTGACCTGGTACCCCTGTCTGATTTTGGCAATCAGGGGGCACCTATCCACTATAAAGCATGGGTTTGCACCAATCCTGATTGCGGCTATAACCTGAAAATCAGGAACGGCGATGTCTATATAAATGAACCCATTATGAGTGGCTCACTTCATAGTGTCCGCTCCCGCTAATTTAGTTATCCTAAAACCCTAGACTAGGGTGGTAAATGTGCTTCCTCAACTAACTAAACTAAAGGGGATGGCACTTGACCTTTTATTTCCACAATGGTGTGTTGGCTGTGGAAAGGAAAGTGATTTTCTGTGCTATTCCTGCCGTCGCTCGCTACCACGCATTATGCTGCCAATTTGTCCTCGGTGTGGCAAACCTCAGTCTAGTGGCATACTTTGTCCCGGTTGTGTCGGCTGGCAGGCAGCGATAGATGGTATTCGGTCTCCATTTCGATTTGATGGGGTAATCCGTGAGGCTGTCCATCAACTAAAGTACCGGAACCTTAGAGCCCTGGTTGTGCCCCTGGCTGAGTTGCTGCAGAATTATGTCAGTAACAATTCTATACCGGGAGAAGTTTTGGTACCAGTGCCGTTGCACAAAAGAAAATTGAGGGAGCGTGGCTATAATCAATCCCAGCTGCTGGCATGGAAGTTAGGTAGGCTTATCAACCTGCCGGTAGTAGATGACTGTCTCATTCGGCAAAAACACACCCCTTCCCAAGCCAGAGCATCCACTATAGATGAACGACGGACTAATGTAGCCAATGCTTTTGCCTGCCATGACCATAGGCTACGGGATAAACAGGTGTTGCTTATGGATGATGTCGCTACCTCTGGAGCTACCCTTGGTGCCTGTGCTTCAGCCCTAAAAGCTGCCGGGGCTTCTTCGGTGTGGGGGCTGGTACTAGCCATAGAGGTTTGAAAGTATCACCATTAGGGGGTGTGAACAGATGGAACTACAGATAACAGGTCAAAATATAGAAATATCACCAGCGGTGCGCCGCTATGTTGAGCGCAAGCTGGGCAAGCTTAACCGCCATCTACCCAATATTATCGTGTCCAAGGTGGAAATTGTTGAGGAAAAGACGAAGTCTCCTGAGCAGCGTTATCTAGTGCAACTGACCGTGGACAGCCGTGGCACTCTGCTCCGTAGCGAAGAGAGGGGAGGGGACCTATTTACTGCTATTGACAAGGTGGCAGTGAGTATGGATCGGCAAATCGAACACTACAAAGGCAAGCGGTATGAGAAGGGGAGGGGTAACTCATCGGTTAGAAGCGAATTTGGTGAGGCAGCAGAACTGGCACCACCGTCCTCGAGTGTGGTCAAGGTTAAGCGGTTCGCTGTTAAGCCAATGTCAGTAGTGGAAGCCATAGACCAGATGGAGCTTCTGGGTCATGATTTTTTCCTGTTCCTTAATGCTGATACCGAGGAGCTTAACCTGCTGTATCGGCGCCGGGATGGTAACTACGGTGTGATTGAACCTGAGCTAGGGTAGAGGAATTAAAGGGGGAGAGTATATATTGGGGGAGGTTGACAAACAATCACTAAAGCTGGTATTTTTGTTTTGATGGCAACCAAACGAAGAAACCTATACTTATATCTGACCCTAGTCTGCTTTATCGGCCTGATAGCTATATTTATTGTTGATGGCTATATGGGTGTCTATGATACTATCTATGTAACCGCCGGAGAGCGGGAGGAGAGAATAGAGGCTGATTACTGGCTGCGTCAGGGTCAGGGATTACCGGGAGGCAAAGGCGCTTACTATACATCAGCCAATTGGGAAGAGAAGATGTTCTTCCGCTATGAAGTGGATAATCGCCGGTTTTCAACCTATTCAGCTGATATAGAAGTTTCCGTCTGGCGGATGCGGGAGAAGGTGCTTAATCTGGTCTTGCAACCGATAGAGGTTGCCCCGTTTGATAAAGGCATAGTAGAGTGGGTATTAGATACTGCCGAACTCAAACCCGATGATATTTCTCTGGAGCAAGGTTATGAGTTTTCGGTAATCATTAACCGTGGGGAGATAGAACGGCAGGTAATATTATATGTTAACCCTTCGCCCTTTCCCAAAGCACCTGTCCGATAAAATGGTTTTCAGGATTTTTGGTTGATATGAAGCTAGAGTATGTATTATTCGGTTTTGGCATCCTGTTTAGCCTGGCTGGTGTTGGCTATCTGGCAGCAGAGTATGTGAAATACCTGTCTGAACCATGGAAACTGGTTTCTCTGCTGCTGACCATAGGCATGTTTGCCTTTCTGAGCAAATATTTTGAGGATATAGGGTGGTGAACTAAGTGTTGCCGGCAGTAGCGGTACTGGCTTCTTTGGCCTTCATTGGCTGGCTTATTTACCGGGCGGTAAGGCAGAAACCGGTCAGGGCACATACGATTAGCCGGGGTCTTGCCTATGTGGCTAGCATTTATACCTTCGCCTTCTTTCTAAGCATGGACATACCCCAGCTAATTAAGGTGGTAATCTCCATTCTGCTCGGGGTGGCTCTGATATTTATGGCTGCCTACCTCCAGCGACGCCGCCAACTCAGGAAGACATAAGTACGGCAGTAGTGCGTTAGTAGTAGCATCTCTTAAAGGTAGCGCCTGTTTCTTTCCCCTGACTGCTAATAAATCCCTAAAAAGAGTGGAACTTTATGGTTGGTGGGGAGCTAAGATTCATCACTTTTAATACCAGTGTGGGTTGGGTAGGAATACTGGGCTCAATAAAAGGGCTACTAGGCATTATTTTACCTCAGCCCTCGGCCCGGGAAGCACGGCGACTTTTAGGTAGAAGTGAGGCCATCTTGGCTCCATACTTATTTGCGGACCTAATCCAGCGCCTCAGGGTTTACTTTGGTGGTTATAAGGTAGCCTTTTCTGACCAGCTTGACCTATCTGGGGCTACCACCTTTCAGCGTCAGGTGTGGGAGATAACCAGCCTTATCCCCTATGGTGAGACCAGAAGCTACGCTTGGGTGGCAGAGCAGGTTGGGAAGCCAGGGGCAGTGCGGGCGGTGGGACAGGCTCTAGGCAGAAACCGGCTACCCATCATCATCCCCTGTCATCGGGTATTAAACAGTAATGGCAAGCTCGGTGGCTTCAGTGGGGGAGTGGAATGGAAGAGGTATCTGCTTGACCTGGAGGCGGCCACCGCTATTGAGTAGGCTTTACTTAATGTTAACTATGAATACCTTCTGGTCTAGCTCTTTTGCTTCCCTCGGTCGTTTATAGGTTAGGGTTATCTCAGTCTCACCCGTCTGGAGTGCCTTGAAGCGGAAATACTCAACACCACCGGCACCAACCGCACCCTGTTTTGCTTCTTCGCCCGGCTCATATGTCTTTTCCACCAGCCTGAGCATATTCTCATCGTAGCTTTCCTGCCAGCTATAGCCAGTGGTGGGATTAGAACCGAGGGCGATAATAAATTCTTGATTGACGCCGATGCTTATTGCTTGCCCTGAGTCAGTATAGGTCTTGACCTGGCCCACGCATCCAGCTAACAGAGAGGTAGCTATCACTGCCACTGTAACCAATATCAAAGACTTCTTCATAAACTTTACCCCTATCAATTACTCACCATATTATAATAACGAAAATGATGGGAAAAGGTTAGGGCAAATCACCCTTAAGAGGTTATTCCGTCGTCAGCGGTAATTCAACAACGAAGGTGGCTCCTTTGCCCGGTTTGCTTTTAGCGTATATCTTGCCACCATGCTCAGCCACAATACCATGACAGATACTAAGCCCCAGCCCGGTGCCACCTTTTTCCCCTCTGGTGGTGAAAAAGGGGTCAAAGAGCTTGTTGAGGTATTCGGCGGCAATCCCGGGGCCATCATCAGTGAAGGAAATTCTGATATTGCCTTTTATCTTCTGAGTTTTGATACTGAGTTTTCCCCTATTATGTGCCTCAACCATGACCTGCTCGGCATTGAGGATGATGTTCAAGAAAACCTCCTCAAGCTGCTGAAAATCGGCCATTATCTGGGGAAGGTCAGGGGCAAGGTCCAATACAGCTTCAATATTGCTCGATTTTAGTTCGTAAGCCCTTAGTTCCAGAGTCTGTTGCAAAATATCATTTACGTCTGCATATTCCTTCTTTGGCTCGTGGCGGCGGGCAAAGGTCAGCAGGTTCTGCACTATCTTGGCTATCCGCCGAGCTTCATTATGGATTCTGGCTAAATCCGTTCTGGTTTCCTCGTTCTCGCTTTTTCTCAAGAGGAGCTGAGAAAATCCCAGTATCCCGGTGAGGGGATTATTTATCTCGTGGGCAACACCGGCGGCCAGCTCGCCAATAGCGGCTAGCCGACTGGAAAGATTAAGCTGCTGTTGCAGCCGCTTCTCCCTCTCCTCCGCCCGCTTGCGCTCGGTGATGTCGGTGTGAGCTGAAACCAGGACTCTGTTATACTCATGATGGTCGAACATGGAAACGTTCGCATAGCACCAGAATGGCGTACCGTCTTTCTTAATATTCTGAATTTCCCCCCGCCATCCACCCTCCATTTCCATAATGCCCATGATTTCCTTTGCCGTCTCCTCAGGGCTTTTCTCAGTGGGGGCATTGACTATGGAGACGTGCTTCCCGACCATTTCACCAGGTTCATAGCCAAACGTCTCTTCAAATTTGGGATTGGTGTAGACAATCACACCATCGCTGGCTCGAACAAGATAGACGCCTTCGGACATATTTGCTGCAATTTCGCTTTGAAGACGCAGCGCCTCCTCCGCCCGCTTGCGCTCGGCTTCTGATGCTTCCAATTCAGCAAGGCGCTGGCGCAATACGGCCAGTTCATTTAAGAGTTGCTCTTTTGTCTTGGCAATGCCCCTCATCTCCTACCTCCGAGTGACACGCAAAAAATTGGCTACTGCGGTCACGATGTCTTGCTCACTGAAAGGCTTATTCATCACCCCAAAAGAACCCTGAGCTAAAGCCCGTGTCATCATCTCACTATCGGGATAGCCGGTGGTGATAATCACTGGTAACCCGGGCTTGATGGCTTTTATCTGGCGAAAAAGCTTGGCTCCATCCATCACTCCCGACAATTTGAGGTCAAGAAAAACCATGTCAAAATCTCGCTGTTTTACCAGTTTCAACCCTTCAGAACCAGTCTCGGCAACAGCCACTGTGTGTCCTAGCTCCTCCAGGACCTCCTTAAATAGTGCCCGAATTGTCTCCTTGTTATCAATGACGAGGATATTTGCTGTGGCTGCGACTGAGCTTTGTTGTAGCCACTCATCAATTGACGCCTTGTCAAACCGCCACTGATGGCCTACCTTGATTGCCGGGATTTTGCCCTGTCTTAATAACCGATATATGGTCTTCTTGGTGACCCGCAAGTAATCAGCTATCTCCTGGAGAGTCATAAGCTGTGTCATGTTGCCTTCTCCTCCTCAATTCTGGGACTTGCTTGCTCTGCCCCTCTTGGAATCAAGCTTTGCCTTTGCCCATCTCTGGATTTTCTCTTCAGCTATATCAAGCTGTCGGGCAATCTCAATGGTTCTTTCAGTCACCACCTTTGAGAAAGCGGCAAATGGGTCAACTTTTGCCTCTACACCACGGGCGATGGCATCCATTTCAGAGGGTTTTTGGGCAGTCGGCCTGGTCTCTAAGGCGGTGCGTATACTGGCATCTACTCTCTCCAGGTCAAAAGGTTTGACGAGATAATCTGAGGCCCCCCACTTCATAGACAGAACAGCGGTGTTAACATCGTTGACGGCCGTTATCATAATAGTTGCCGTATTGCTATGATTTAACCATATCTCCCGTAGCACCTCCATACCGGACATTCCGGGTAGCCTGATATCCAGCAAAACTACATCAAAGTCCTCTTTTGCCAGTTTGGCAAGGGCACCATTACCATCAAGAACTGTGGTGCATAGATAGCCCCGCTCACTTAGCTCCTCACGGAGAAGGTCACAGACCACCTGTTCGTCATCAACAATCAGGACACTCGGCTTTTTGTTACCCATTGGTTACCTCCTTTACTCACCATCGTTTGTTCCAGGTATTGTTGGGTATAAATAGAACCTATTGACCATTATAGTCCTATAATGTCCATTTCTCAAGGTGGAGGTACAAAAGCATATTAAAGTCTACCATAGTCCGTGTCAAATGTCAACAAAAATGGATAAGGTAGTGCCAACTGGGGACAAGGTATTGCTGGACTGGTGATTAGTGGGGTTAATAAAGCTTGGGGTCAGGTGATTTAGCTCTATAGCGGCTTCGTTTGGTATCAGCCCGGTCTCTTATTTTTATGTTTATGAAACCCATTCTGTATTCTTCAATCAGTCCTTCGCCAGCGAAGCTAAAGTGGGTATTATTGCCGATTATAATATGGTCTAGCACCTTAATCTGCATAATACTGGCGGCATAGAGCAGGTCTTTGGTCAACTCTTTGTCACTCAAGCTGGGCTTGGGGTCACCTGAAGGGTGGTTGTGGACAAAAATCAGGGCGGCAGCGTTATGTTTGATAGCCCTTTCCATAACCTCACGGGGGGAGACGAAGCTTTTATCTAGTGTTCCTTCAAAGAGGTCTTCGGTTTCAATAATCTGGTTCTGGCTGTTGAGATAGATGACCTTGAATACCTCTTTCTTGAGGTCTCGCATTGAGTGGTAGAGATAATCAAAAATCTCCTGAGAGGATTTGTAAATGGACTTATCAATTATCTTCTCTTTGAGAAACTCCCTGGCTACTTCCTGCACCAGCTTAATACCAAAGGCACTGTGAGAGCCAATGCCATCTATTTGCTGTAGTTCTTCAGCCGGGGCTTCCAGGACTCCCCTCAGGGTTTTGAACCGTTTGATGGCTTCTTTGGCCGGCTGTTTACAGTCTTTTCGGGGAGTGCCTAGGGTCAGGAGCAGTTCAATAATCTCATAGTCGTGGAAACCTTTAAGCCCTGACTTAACGAACTTTTCCCGTAGCCTTTTCCGGTGTCCCTCTGCTGTGTTATTCGGAGGCATTTTTTTTTGGATTTTCCTCCATTAGTGTAAGAAGTTTCCCCCATATTCTAGCACTAAGGAGTAAATGTTTCTATGTTGGTTAATCCTTTTTTTGATGCCTTATTCTGAACACGCTGACCAGCCAGGGGGTGGATATCCAAAGCGTATATTTCCCCAGACTCCCTGTCAAAACACCTATCAAGGCATGAAGAGGATATGCAGATGATTGACGTTAGGGACTATGGGGATAAGGATACACTGGTGTTGCGCGCCGATGAGGATGGGTAATATCGTAAGCTAGAGAAGTCAGTTAAATGCCAAAAGGTAGAGCCTTACTTTCAGGAAGAAAAGAATAATAAATCTGAAATATTCTATAACTCTTTAGCTCCGACCGCATGATGGGCCAAAGCACTCCAGTTTTCAGCTTGCTCTGAGATACCATGGAGCTTCTCAGCCTCTTCCTTTAGTATCTCTTCCGTGACTTTTTTGTAAACCGGCGCCTCTGCCCCATCTTTTAGGATTGTCTCGATCGATAACGATGCTGCTTCTATCATTTTACGCTTCTCCTAAGTTGTGAGTATATTGGAAGAATTCTTTGGAGGCATTAGCTACTACAGCCTCCTTCCCGTCAATTGTAATCGTATTTTGCACACGTATATACAGAATAATGTCTTCGTTTGGGTTAGAAGTTGGATCAATTACTATTTCCGAGTTGCATTTACCTTGCAAATACAAGCCCAAAGGCCCTGCCTCCATAACCCATATGAAATGAGGAAGATTCATATGAGTTACAGCATAGTTTAATACATCCCCATTGCTTTTGTCAATAGTAGTTCGACCTTTACGTTGTTGAAACGAGGTGCTCGTTGTTAAGAATAACCTTAATACAATCGGTTCACCACCGCTACTGATGCGGCTTTTATAAGCGGAGAGGTATTTTCTCGCTACTGTACGGACTTTGTTTGCCGTGAGAAATACCTTTTCGGGGAGAGGGCAAACCGTTGCTACTATAGACTTCATACTTATCCCTTGCGGACCTCCAATATCCGATGTCGCGTAGAGCGCCCCATAATTCTCCGGATCACCAAAATCTCCAAGCAACTGATAGGGTGCAAAATTGTCATCTACAACGATGAATTGCTTATAAAACGTTGAACTATCAATGAAACCTTCCGAATCTGCATTCGGAGGA
>SDBU01000296.1_pt1 | contig 71222 bp, 106 predicted proteins | sample 2277071 | NCBI WGS metagenome assembly SDBU01 (sample SAMN10397929, study PRJNA504765) | marine sediment metagenome | isolation source: marine sediment core GS08_GC12, 126 cmbsf | place: Arctic Ocean: Gakkel Ridge, Loki's castle | collected 2008 | reverse complement strand
TATACCATCAAGCACACTAGCCCCAATAGCCCCCGCATCCACTAAATCTCCATTAATCCAATAATTTGAAGTTAACCCGTTAAATTCACCTACATGAATATTATCATTTGCATTAGTTGCCGGACCAACTAATTGTGCTCCTGCATGAAGTTTGAACACAGTAGCATGGAAATAAAAAAGCTGGGACAGATTCGTAACTGCATCAAAAACCCCTTCATTATCAGCTAATCCACCAGTAATCTTATAAACCACAAAAATAGTGTTAGGCTGACTTAATGCCGAACCAAAAACAGCACTCTGTAAAAACGTACTATTAGCGTTTATAAAGGTCACCCTTCCTGTGGCGGAATTATAAGTAGGTCTTGTTGCATTATCGTTTCCGTTCAAAACGTGCCTCCCATTTCCCGACTTATCATCCCATTGATCTACCGATGTACCGTCTAATGTGAAAGTGGAAGCATCCCTACCATCAAACCAAAACTCACAAGATTCAGAAATATTAAGAGGTTGATTTTGGTCAATAGCCGTAAGAACCGTCTGCCCGAAAGCAAGCGTGGGAATAAATAATAAAAGAAATATTAATCTTCTAATCATTAGTATTGATTTACTCTCATCACAAGATTATGTATCGTAAACTCATCGTCGTTTGCATCTGAAGTACCGAAGACTTCGAGATATTCATTTTGAGCTAATTCAACAATCCATGTAGTGCTTATTGATTTATCAGTGTTAACAGCCACAAAATCAGCTTGCATATTACTCCCGGCAATAGGCGTTCCTCCTTCAGCAATCTGTATTTGGATTAATTGGGCAGTCTCATCGCCCTCAATAGCTGCATGCACGGTAACAATAAAGTCCCTTGTAATTGCTCCGGTATATGTTAATCGCCCGTTATTCTCTGTAAAATTCTCAAGGTGCATAGGTGTATAAGCCATAGCCCCTTCATAAAGTCTCTCAAACGTACCTCCCGTTCCTATTGTCTGCGTTCCTGAGGTAGAAATATAAGTCAATCCGGCAGACTCGTTTAAGAAATTTATATAACTGTTTACCGTAATGTAATTTACATCCAAAGTGTCAAGCGTAATCTCTGTAACGTCTGAAGTTGCTAAAGCAGCTATCCCACCTGTCTCTGTAGGACTTAGAACAGTTGATCCGCTGGCTGAAGCAAGATAAGTAATCAATATTGAATCCGAACTTACTGTAATATCAGAACCACTTTCGCCAAGTACAAAATCCGAGTTTGTAAAAACAGCAGCAAATACAGTATCAAAATATCCAAGATTAAACCGAGTCGCATCGGCCCCTATATTTGCCCCGTCATCAGCATCGGGTAAAAGTTCTTCTTCGATTATCGTGGTATCGGTCATTGTTGTAAGAATAGTACCTCCGATTTCCCTTGTACTTATAGCTAATACCCCTCCGGCAGAAAATCCTAATATATCAGCTCCTGGTCGGTATACCCCTACATCTAAGTCATTCCAAAAAGTTATACCAGGAAAATCCACTGTTCCGTCAGGAAATAGCCCTACCCACGGAGCAGGTGGTCCTATCAGTAAAGCTGCTACGGTAATCGAGCGAGTGGCGTCTGCTTGATCTATTATAATCAGATCAGCTGGTCCGGGTATTGTTGCTCTGGGTAAATCCTCTATCTTTTGAGCTATCACTCCCAAAGTACTCAGTAATATTAATGTTAGTAACAATAATTTTTTCATCGTAACTTTTTTATTATTTATGTTATTATTGTTCAATTGCTATTACATTATCAATCTTACCTATAAAATTACTACCCCCCTGTAGGTAAAACCCTGTATTACCAGAACATAGTAACGTCTCTTCGTAGGTTCCTATTCCGTTCCTATTTGTTCCTATTGTTCCCGTTCCGCAAAGTAGTCTAATGGTACCGGCGGAATAGTCAGTTATGGTAAATGTTATTTTAAATGACTTTCCTAAGGTTAATATTGCTAATTGATAAATACTTCCTATTGCAGCAGAAGCAACCCCCTCTCCCCCCGTAATTGTCCACCCTGCTCCACAAGTCCAATTAACTCCACAGGCAGTAGCAAACTCTCCGTCAACTACGACACTAGGATTAACAATGTTATTACTAACCGATTCCGCGGTAAAAGCTGCTGTAGGCATTCCATCACTATCCTGTAACGGATTCGTATTAGGTACCACGTACGTTACTGTAATGGTATCTCCGTTATTAGCATTCCCGGAAAGCGTCAATGTTACCTCGACCCCGGAAATCGAAACAGAAGAAACCGACGGGCTTCCCGTTATTCCCGCTGTACTAAAAGCAGAAGTAGCTGGAACGATAGCTTCATTCAAATTACTAGCAAACGTAATAACAAGTTTATTATTTGCCTCGTCCCCTATCTCGGCAGACGAAAAAGCCGGTCCAATTATCATAACCTTACGAGCTATTTCTGCGGCTACTTGCGTTTGTACCACCGCCCCGGTTACTTTTGTTTGTGATATGGTTGCTCGTACTTCTGTCACGTCGGATCGTTTTCAATAGTTGCTTTTACTCGTAAGTGCCCCTCGGCAAGCGTGTATTCGTTGGTTCCGTCAAATATTATTATCTCGTAATTGTGAACGGCTACCGGGAAGTCATCCATCTGGTCTGCCGTCACTGTAAAGGTTATCACTAAATCACTGATGGATCCTGTTATGGTTAGTATCTCCGTCCCGTCAACTTCCACGAAATAACACTTAGCCGTGTATCCACCCAGGCTACCCAGTCCGGTTACGGTTGCCGTGAAAGATAATTTACGGGATTGATTTATAGTTAATGCACTCATTCTACTAATTTAACTTCCTTAAATTCTGTAATCACCATTGCTTCATTTTTAACCTTAAATTTCTTTCTATATTTCCTTTGCATTTTTAGTTCTCACATATTTTGTATAAGAGCAGATAACTTTCAATTACAACAAAATCTTTTATTTGCCCTAATGCTTCATAATAGAAAACATCCTTTCTCTCCTTCGCAACTTTTCGAAGGCTGTTAATTTCTTTTAGAGTTGCTTTCAATTTATTCCCTACTTTACTTTAATTCTGAATCCTAATCTGGTAAGTATATACCCACCTATCTTGGTTCTGATTCCCACTCCACCAGCGTACGGACTACTGATATCCGATACACAACTACCCGATACATCCCGTACCACATCTCGTATTACTACGCCTTTGCTTTCCATAATCCTGCGTTACCAATCAAAACCAAACGTTATATTACCCCCCTGATATTCACCATCCAGTACACCCGCACGCCATGTCACTCCCTCACCCGAGTCCTCGATCATCAAACGATTACCGGTAGCTATCTCCGATCCGTCCAGTGGTCGATAATCCTGCCACCCCGCATCACCGGCGCACCGGAACTGCAGCGTTACCTGTATATCGGATATATCAGACTGAGCCGATGAATCGGCGTCCTCCTCACGAATACTAAAATAGATTCTTCCCTCTTTGCGTATCTGCCGCGTAGCCCGTGGATTTACTGTATTCGTGAAATACCCTAACCCTATGGGGTCTTCATCCACGGTAGCATACTCGTGGAACGATGTTGAACTTCTACTGTTTGCCATTTTATTTAAGTTTTAACTTTATTATCTGGAATACACATAAATTTCTCATACAGTGATATCAGTTGCTCAGTTAATTTCTCCTCAGCGTCCAGTTTCTCCAATGCCGCAACCACTATCTCAGTGGCTCGTTTACCCACGTTAATTTCTTTATCCTTAGAGTCAGTCACTTCCCAATTAAGCTGATCCCCATCCTGGGTCATACGCAGCTCCTTCATTTCCTTTTCCGAAAACGATGCTGCGGTTTTCAATTCGTTCAGGATACGGTAGTCAGCAAAATTAAAAGTCTGCGGGAGTACCCCCATCAGCATTACTCGTTCTAATACATTGAGTTTCATAAAATATTTTTTATTGTGCTCCGTATGTACTTACACTCATTAACAAATCATACATCACTCCACCAATACTAATCCGCAAGGCGTGTGTTGGATCATCTATGTCAGTTGTGTGGAAAATATCCTCATCAGTATCAGCAGCCCCCAGACCATCGAACCGCCAGATCGCCCCGTTCCTCAGAAATGAATTGTTTGCCGACCCATTACCACTTATATTAGAATACAGCAACGAACAAGCCCCAGTAAACGTTGCACTCGATACAGTAACCAGTTCTACTTCCAACACACACTGCGTTCCGAGCTGTGCTCGTGCCGCTGCGGTTACTTCAGCACAAAACGCTGATAGTAATCCACTAGCTCCCCCGGCAGTCGTAAGATCCACGCTTGCCTTTAAAGCATTTGCCCATCCACCTAATTGTACAGCAGTTTGCATGTTTATCCTAACTCGTCCTCCTACTTGACCTGCTCCAGTCATTATAGTGTTGATCAATACCGGTTCGTAGTTCACGCCCGCACTGGTTGCGCTGCATGTAACATACCACGCCGCTAGTTTACTCGTCTGTACAGTGTGAGTGATTGGTGTTCCGTTGCTACCAATTCCAATCCCTAACGTACCAACTGCTGTAATACTAATTCCTGTAGGCGCTGTTCCCGTAATACTCACACCTGTAACCGTAGCCCCGGAAACTGTAACCCCAACAGGTACCGCTTTATCTACTACAATAGCCGGGGTTTCCCCGTTAGCAAATAAGTCGGTTTTAAAATTCTTAAACCTAAGTGCATTTGGTTGTCCTGAAAGGGAATAAAAATACTTTAACGTTGCTTTCATTTTATTTAAGTATTATATATAAACTAATATATTGTCAAAAAATGGATCCTCTCTGATTGAGGATCCTCCCAGGTTCCAAACTGGGGTACAAAGAATCACAACCATAGCGACTAGTGAGCAGAACGTATCCCACTCGACGAGACGACAAGCGACTCCTTTCCAGACGCGGTTGTGATTCTGATTATACATAATCATGTTCTCTCATATCACTCTCCTTGCTACTCGTTTTCCTACTAACTGATTAAACGCCCCACTCGAAGCGTCCACCTGATCCTTGTACGTCGAGAATGGAAAATACCGCAATTCCTTCACATACTCGTGTATCCAATCCCCTTTATACAATAAAACATTTCCGTTGTTAACCTGTACACTGTACGGGTCAGCGCGAAATTCCTTATCTCCTGTAGGTCGATCCGCACGACAAGCAAACCCAGCCAACGAACGAATCGTTCCTTCGGCCGACTCCTTTCCTCCACTACCGGGTTCCTGTTCTATCCATATCACTGGTTCGGGTTGTCTCAGCAGTGCAGCATCTTCGCGATCCCCTTCAGCCGTGCGACGTATAATAGATTCCCGCTCTTCGGTGGACCACTGCCCCCGCGCTACATCTACGATAATAAACCGACCGTTTGCCAGTTTACTCATTTTCACTCCTACCGTAAACGCTCCCTTACCAGCACTTCCCGCTTTGTCCCAGTAGCGTACGGTCTGTTTGAAGTTTACGCACGCCGGCAGTGCGTTTAGTGTAATAAGATGATCCACCTTAAACATTCCTCCTCCTGGCGGTGTTGGATCCTGTCCTATCTGTCCGGCGTAGCCGTATTGTCCCAAGTCTGCTTCCAGGTCCTCCAGCACTTTCCAATTCAATCGTACAGGATCCAACAGATCATCCTTATAATATTTTATTAACTCGGGTGGATTTACTTTATCCCGGTAATTACGGATCTCACCTGGCAGGGATATATGTTTTACATTCTTTTTTCTTTTGTCAAGGATATGTCCGGTTGGATCATCCTGGTGAAGCCTTTGCATTACCACCACGGTAGGTGTAACTGCTTTATTGGTTTTCCGGGTTGGTAGGGTTTGTTCCATCCATCGGTTTGCATTCTCAAGTTCCTTTTCGCTTGCCGCCTGTGTTGGGTTCAACGGATCGTCCACGATAAGTATATGACCGTGGAATCCCATCAGCGTTCCTCCTACTGATGTGCTGTACCGGTTTCCTCCTAGTAACTGCCTGGAACGCCGTCCTACAAACACTTGTTCCGTTTTTACTAACTTAAAATTAGACTTGGTATCTTTGTCCTCTTTTATCTCTATATCAGGGTATATCTCACGGAACTTATCACTACGCACTAAGTCTCTACAATACTCTGCACTCTCTAACGACAGGGCTGCTGAATAACTAGCACAAATGAATCTCATCCAGTACCATTGTGACCAACACCACGCTGGGTACATTATTGAGCATGTAATGGTTTTTGTAGTTCCCGGTGGTACATTTATTATTAGATCATGATCTCGTGGTTCGTTATCTGCTACTTGTTTTGCTAGTTGCTCTAATTCCTTGCACAGATACTCGATATGCCAGTTCGCTTTAAACTCATCATTACTTACTACGGACCAGAAATACTTTATGAATTCAAACAGACTACGATTATTTATTTCCCGTACTGCTTGCCGGCGTATTTCTTGTGAAGTAATGTCTGGTTGTTTAACCAACGTTGCTTCCATGTTCTGGTAACTCTGTTAATCCAACTGTTTTTAATACCCTTAATTGTTCTTGTGAGCAATTCGTCAGATCCAATAAATGTCTATGTTGTACTTCTCCTTCTATTCGATGTACGTCCTGCCACCTATCCCTAGCTCTGTTTTTCAGGTAGAATATCCCTGCCGTTACGTTTGGTGGATAATGTTTCGTATAATGTGTTTGTATAACTTCTCCAGTAAGGGGATGATTTGAAAAGTGTATAGCTGGATGATTATACCCGTTTGCGTTTTCTACCATAGAGTTTTCTACTCGATGGGTATACTCCAGTTTTCCTTTTTCCAAGGCTTCAAGGAATTCAGGTTTTGTACGCTTCCAATAGTAAATTGATTCTTGATGTATGTTCAGGGCTACAGCTATTTCTTTTTCTGTTAACCCCAGCGAAGCTAAAAACATTGCCCGGTATCCCATTGTATCGTTCCACTTGCCTGGTAAACTACCTGGATTCAGGACTGTTCCATTTCGTTTTGTTCGGGTAAATCGCTTTTTAGGGGGGTTTGTGCGGGTCATTTCGCGGTATTTAATCGGATATATTAATAAATTTATATGTAATATAAAATATAAAAGATTTTTTATTAAAAAGTCTGGTGAAGGATCTATTGATATTATTAGATTGTATTCTTATCTATAATCAATATTTATAAGGGGTGGTTTAAAAGAAAATAGTTAAAAAGTTTTTTATTAAAAGGATACATACTATATTTATATCAGAAACAAAAACAATGAAAACCTCAAAAAACACCGAACTACTTAATAACCAAACACTTAACCCTATGGAAACTTCAGAATACATCACCCCAACAAAAGAAAGCCCAGTATTTGTAGCAGAATGTGACTGGTTCGGTTTTATAGAAGGAATTTATAAAGACTTCTTAATTGAAACTGAAAATGTTTCTTCATGTGGCCAAACATTCGGAATCCATTACGACAAAGCTATTACTGATCTGCACACATGGATTAAAGAAAATCCTAAAGTTCTTGAAGATTACCCCAAGTGTAAATTCAATCTTTACTTAGTTGATGGGTCATATGATTCAAAAACAGATCGTAGGAAAGAACAGAAAATTTATACAATCAGCGCAAAAAATGCAAAACGGTTTTTGTTTTAATCATTATGACACGAAAAGAAATCATAACGGAAGGGCGTAAGCGATACCCCAAATCAAAACCAATGAATTATTTAGATGAAGGTAAGGTACTAGGATTTGTTGAGGGGGCTATGTGGATGAAAGGGTTAAAAACAGCAGAAGAATTATGGATAAGTATTAAAGATAAAATGCCAGAACTCGAACAACTTGTTATTGTATGGCGGGTAAATGAAACGTCAGAGGGGCTTTCTATATGTAGATACAAAACAAGTCGGGATAACTGGAAATTTAAAAAAGAAAAAGTATTTAGTAACGTACAATCTAAATATCCATTTGCTTGTAAAGATGTAACACATTGGATGCCATTTCTTAAAGGACCAATATATAATAAGTAAGCCCAAACCAATGAAACGACAAACCCTCCTTAGAACCCTCTCCCTACCATCCGACAAAGGCCCGGTTACGCTCGCCATGTACCGTTGTCACGGAGCGGATGTACTGGAATACACCACACCGGGAGGAATGGACGGGACGGCACTACTGAAATTTAAGGAAGAACACAACGATACTATTATGGAATTTAAAACCTCAAAATCATGATAAAAATAGGCGACACTGTAACCCCAAAAAAACTCCCGCTGCTTAAAAGCGAGGTAAAAAGGATAGACAAAGATTATAATGGTGATCCTTTATACATTCTGGAAAACAATACCATCTGAAGTAAAAGCGACTTGAAATGAACCCCACACTATTCCCCCACCGCATCACTGAAACCACTGAAGCCCTCGCGCTGTTTGCTTGTGGTTATGATCCTGAATGGGATGTAGCCCTAGCCTCGGAACTCGACCAGACGGACGGATCGGTTTATCTTGCTGCTGAGATGACCTGGCGTCTTAGCGTTATGTTAAATGAAAATGCTATTTTAGTAGTTGATCCCTTTGGAGAGCCTACTTATTTGAGAATTGTTAATTAAACCTTTAAAACTAAAAATTATGTGTTTTTATGTATCTAAAAAGCATCCCGACAAGAAAATTGCCAAGCGTGATATTTCTTGTTACAAAGTAGTAGAGTTATCAGAAACGCCAGACTTATTTATATCATCATACCAAGGATTTCCATATATACTTGGTAAACTGTATTGTATTCAAGGTACCCTATTTAAAATGGCGGGTTTAATACACTCTGGATTACACGCATATTCTAACAAAAGGAAACTCTGTTTTTTCTTTAGTGATGAAACCACTGTGAAATGTATTATTCCTAAAGGATCAGAATATTACTATAACCCAAAGGATGGGGAATACGTTTCCAATCAAATCATAATCAAAGGTCTTCTTAAATGAACCCCCAAATCAAAAAAGCTACCCTCGTCAAATACAAAAACGGTAGGCGTGGTATAAAGATCACCTTCTCGTTTAACTTCGACGACCTGGATAAAGTTAAAAGCCTGAGTGAACGCCGTTATCATCCCGATGGACGATACTGGACCGTACCACTGCGTATGCAAGCCGTGGAGAGTCTAAAGAACTGGAATTTTGAATTGGATCAACCACTCAGGGATTATCTCCGGCAAACAAAAACCCATGTCGACCAACTCACAGAAATTGAGGTACCGGGACTGCGTATGAAACTGTATCCATTTCAGAAACGCGGAGTTGCTTTTATCGAAGCCAAGAACGGTCGCGCCCTGATCGGTGACGAAATGGGACTGGGGAAAACTATGCAGGCCCTTGCGTGGTTACAACTTCATCCCGATTACCGTCCTGCCATTATCGTTGTTCCTGCCTCCCTGAAACTTAATTGGGCCAGGGAAGCTCATCGTTGGATGTCCCGACCACGCATACAAATACTATCCGGTACCACGCCTACTACCAAACTAAAAGGAGAAATCATTATTATTAACTACGACATTCTATTTCCCTGGATGAAGGCACTGTTGAATTACGGGCCGTTAGTATTGGTTACGGACGAGTGCCATTACTTCAAGTCCAACAAAGCAAAGCGAACGAAGGCCGTAATGCACTTAGGACGTCGTATACCGCACGTTCTTGCCCTTAGTGGTACTCCCATAGTAAACCGCCCTATCGAGATCTATAACGCCGTTAAACTGATTGATTCTACTATCATGCCTCCCCGGTTTGAATTTGCTATGAAATACTGTGGGGCGGTGAATAACAGTTATGGTTGGGATTTCTCTGGCGCCACGAATACCGAGGAACTACACGATAAACTTTCACATACTATAATGATTCGTCGTAAGAAAGTGGACGTGCTGCCTGATTTACCTAACAAGATGCGTTCGTTTATTCCTATGGAACTTGATAACGCGAAGGAATACCAGTTTGCTGAGTCTAACTTCATTGCTTTTGTAAGGGGTAGGAAAGGAGCTGTTGCTGCTGAACGAGCAAGTAACGCCCAGGGCCTGGCTGAGATCGAAGGACTAAAGCAATTAGCCATTCGTGGTAAGTTGAAACAAGCTATTGGTTGGATACAAAACTTTTTGGATGTGGACTCACGTGGTAAACTGGTTGTGTTTGCTACTCATAAATTTGTTATCACTGAACTGATGGCGGCTTTTCCTGGTATTACTGTGAAGGTAGATGGATCAGTTACCGGAGTGAATCGGCAGCGAGCGGTAGATGAATTTCAAACTAACCTGAGTGTTCGTTTATTTGTAGGAAACGTGAAAGCTGCAGGAATTGGGATAACACTTACCGCAGCGTCGAATGTTGTTTTTCTGGAACTTCCCTGGACTCCCGGAGAGGTCACGCAAGCCGAGGATCGTGTTCACCGTATCGGACAAAGCAATAACGTTTGTATTCATTACCTGCTTGCTGCCGGTACTATCGAGGAGAAGGTTGCCGCGTTGATTGATCAGAAACGTAAAGTATTGGACGCTGTACTTGATGGAAAGGAGCCTGAAGGGGAATCCCTGTTAATGGAATTAATGAAAGAATATGAATAATCATTTTAAAAACTAAAAATTATGAAAACAGTAAGAAATTTATCTGATACTTATTTTAGATTCCTTAATCACAAAACAAAAAACTGGGAAAACAGATGCTTTGAAGATTTACCAGAAAAAGAGCAAGATAAGTATATGGAACATCGTGAACCAGTATGGTTAAAATCACTATGCAAACAATTAGCAAATACTCTAAATAAAATTGGGGATCAATTTGATATAATAGCGCCGGAATAAAACCAAACTTACTATGAACAACATTGATTTAATCCGCAAAATCGCCTGGTCCTTCCACCACACTACCAGCAAAGACTGGGACGATCTATTCCAGGAAGCAGCACTGGCCTATCTGGAATCACTGAGGACTTACAATCCAAAGAAAGGAAAAATCACTACCTACGCATGGTGGTGTATTACATCCCGTTTAACAAGTTACTTACGAAAAGAACGAAAACACTCCGATCCACTACAAGACATAGGAGCGATGGACTGGGCTGACGATACTTCTGACCTGCTTGATCGTTTAAGCCCGGATGCTCAGAAGATCGCTACAGTTGTGTTGCATTCCCCTCGTAAATTCTGTTACCGTTCGCGTTACGTGGCTCGATGTAGACTAAGTAGGGTGATGTTGCGTAAAGGATGGTCGGCACTACGGATTCAGCAAGGAATGAAGGAGCTTAAAATAGCATTGAATTAATTTTTCGTATAATAATATAAAACCTAACAATCATGACACTTGAAACCTTTCTAAAAGAAAAACGTGTCCTTACTAAATTCAGGACTAACTTCCGGTTAAATAAAATCACTGGAAAGAAAACAAAAGCTGAGGCTGAAGAATTTATTATTGAATGCTCCACCCAACCTAATGGGATAATTACCGCATTTCATTGGCAAGCTTCTCCTGAAGGATATGCCTACTGGGATAAATTAGATCAGGAATGGGTTGCTATATGTAATAAAAAATAAACAACTATGTTTTTAGATGATAAATTATACCAACACGTTACAAATAGATCCGTAAAGGATCCTGAGGACTACCGGGAGATGGTTAATGAACTTTTTAAAATATGTGAGGATCATTTTAAACCACAATTACGGGCCAAAATGACTTATAAGGAAGGAATGACTTATAAGGAAGGAATGATTATCATTGATCGTGTATTCAATTCATGGGATTTGTTTATCAACAGACTCGAAAAAGAAGAATATTTTTTGATTAATGTTCTTGGAAAATCTTCATATAAGTCAGTATTTATGAGGAATCCGGAATTAGTAAAAATTTACAACAAAGGAAAGGAATGAACATCACCCAACTATACGAAGACTACAACGTCCCGCACGCTACCGAAGGACACAAGCACTGCCGTCCCGGTTGGGTTAATACCGCTTGTCCTTTCTGTACAGGCAACCCAGGAATGCACTTAGGATGCTCCGTAGAGGACTCCCACTTTTACTGCTGGCGTTGTGGATTTCACAAAAATTATACTGCTATATCCAAACTCATAGGAGTTACGGAATACGAAGCCCATAAGATCCTACGCAAGTACAACATAAAAGTCTCGGTCCGCAAAGAAGAACCTAAAGTTAAGATCAGAGCCAAAGCCCATAAATTTCCATCCGGTGTAGGCGTAATGCGTTATAACCACAGAAAGTATCTCGAAGAAAAACGAGGGTTTGATCCAGATAAACTAGAACGTGAGTGGAACTTATTTGGTACCGGGCCTATTAGTTTACTGGATGGAGTGGATTACAAACACCGCATTGTAGCTCCTGTTTACTGGAACGGGGAACAAGTAACGTTTCAGGCGCGCGACATTACGGACCGTCATAAACTCAAGTACATGGCTTGTCCGAAAGATCGTGAGTTGATTCACCATAAACATATCGTGTACGGAAGGCAAGAAAAATGGGGGGATACCGGGGTTTGTGTCGAGGGCGTGACGGACGTTTGGAGGCTCGGAGCGCGCTCGTTCTGTACTTTTGGTATAGAGTATACTCAAATGCAATTGCGTTTGATAGCGACGAGCTTTAAGCGTGTAGCCGTAATGTTTGACGATGAGACGCAGGCCGCGCAACAAGCTAATAAACTGGTTGGTGAACTTCAGTTCCGGGGAGTGCAAGCCTGGCGGGTAGATATCGAGGGTGATCCCGGGGCAATGTCTCAAGACGATGCAGATTATTTAATTAAACAATTATTGAAATGACAAAAACAAAACAAATTCTGGTTCATTACAAAGAACAGAAGGAGGAAATCCGTAAATGGAAGAATCTTTCAGAACGCTATCATAAAGAACAAATTGAAGCTAACAAAGAAATCAAGAAACTACGACAAACCTTACACATTCTTAAATCTACCCCCTGGTGGAAGATACGTACGTTTACTAGGGTAATTAAACAACTTAGACGATCATGAAAAAAGCTGAAGCAAAAAAATGGTGTATTAAGAAATGGGAATATATTGTTAATAATGAAGGCCACCTAAATGAACTTTATAAAGCTATTCCTGAATTAAATAACTTTGAATCAGGGTGTGCCTATTGTGAATTATATAACGCCACTAACTCCGCTGTATTTCTTTGTTGCGCTCGTTGCCCCATTAGACCGAAATTAAAAGATTATGATGATATGGAATATTGTGGATGTCTTCAAAAGATTCATCCATTTGATAAATGGAGTGATATACCGCGTCTTGAAAAAGACAAAATCAAATACGCTAAAGAGTTACTTGAACTAATTAAACAATCATGAGAACACCAAACCTATGGCAGAAGCTTGTTAACAGCTTCAAAAAGCCTTTTGAAAAACTGTTTAAGAAACGGGATCACATCCCAGAACAAACTACGAAAGACTTCTTCCGGGAATCCGGGGAGTCGGTATACCACAAAATGAAAGGTGAGCGGAAGCAACGCAAGAAACGGAATCGAAGAGAGAACAAGTCCAGAGCGATTAATTATGGAAAAGCAAAGAAGTGATGAGTACTTATAACGATGTACCCGAACCTATGGATCCACTACACAAAATAAGCTTTGTAGCTGGGGGGATAGTAATTATCCTGGTGGTACTTATGTCGTTGTGTGAATGTGAGCCTGTGCCTGTTAAAAGTGTATTAAAGGCGGAAGTGGATAGTGGAGTACACTTTATTGTTACGTTCCCGGACTTTGAGGATACTATTATTACTATAACATATTAAAACCCAATTAACCATGAAAAAATTATTCTTTTTATTAGTAGTAACTATCCTATTATTGGGATGTGAACTTGACTTTATTTGCCCAGACACGCCTAAACCTGCAAAGAGACCAAATCAAACCAGTGTATATGAAGATCCCAGCAGTGGGTATAAATCCGTATCATATACGTATCACTGTTTGCGTGGGAAGTACCAAGTCGTCACCTGGACAAGAACGCAAAGCTGTGGTAGTTGGAAAAAGTCTGTGTATAAAAGTAGCTGTATCTAAATAATCACTAATTAAAACAAGTAATCATGAAACGTGCAAACAAACAAATTGACTTAAAAGAATTTAACATTCGACGAGTTGTTATCGAAATTGAAGGGACTTCCCCATTAATAACCAATAAATTTTCCGCAAAGGCTCAGAAAATGATGGAAGATAAACAACAGGGAAAGGCCAAAACTTCCAAACATGCAATAAAAAACCCAGAAGAGGATTATGAAAATGCCAAACATAAATCCCCACAAGGATGGGATGGATTTCCTGCTGCTGGATTTAAAGCCGCAACAATACGCGGAGCAAAGGCCATTGGATTGGTTATGAAAGATACCCAAACTTCTTTATTCATTGAAGCTGATTGTATGGAAACCCAGCTTGTTCGTATTCATGGAAAAAGTAGAATGCGAACAGATATGGTAAGAGTAGGACAAGGTGTTGCTGATGTTCGTTACCGTCCAGAATATCCGAAGTGGTCCGCTGCATTGACTTTTGAATATAATGAAGGAATAGTATCCGTGGAACAAATACACCAAATGGTACAAGCTGCTGGATATGGATGTGGTGTTGGAGAAATGCGACCGGAAAGAACCAAATTTGGATTTGGTAGATTTAAAATTAAAGGAACTTAATTTTTTAGTAGATATGGCCCGGTAAGGTCAGGTCTGGTATGGTACGGTGTGGTAAGGTAGGGTACGGTTTGGCAGATACGGTACGGTGAGGTGGGGTCAGGTAAGGTGCGGTGAGGTGGGGTGAGGTGGGGTCAGGTAAGGCAGATGAGGCATGACTCGGTGCGGTTAGGTAAGGCGCCACGTGGTATGGTTTGATATGGTTTGATGTGGTACGGTAAGGCAGGTTTTTTAAATTTAATTTAATAAATACAAAAAAAATGAAAAACAGAAATTACAAATGGAAAATTCCATCTTTTGCAAAGGGAATTAATGCAAACAAAGCTCAAAAAGAATTAGCAAGAATTGAAAAGAAACATGAGGGACTTACTCCCGCAGTAGTAGTACAAGAATCCACATCAGCAAAAGCTATACTACACAAAATTTTTGAGTGGGATGATACAAAGGCTGGAAGTCAGTATCGCTTACAACAAGCACGATCTGTTATTAATAATATAGAAATTATTATAATTTCAGATGATTCAAAAACACACTCAGTAGATGTTTATGAAATTACCCAAAGTAAAACTAGTGGAAGTAAGTATAAACATATAGAAACATTAACTTACAATGAGCAGGAACACGTAAAAATTACAATACTAAATTCTTTACGTCAATTACAGGCTAAATTAAAAGTATATAAAAACTTTGATCAAGTCTTAGAACACATGGAATCAGCTATACTTGAATTAGAAAAAATATAATAAATACTTAATTTGATATGGTGAGGTACGGTGCGGTACGGTAAGGTCAGGTTTGGTCGGGTACAGCGTGGTTTGGTATGGTAAGGCAGGTTCGGTTAGTTTCGGTGCGGTATGGCGCGGTGCGGTAAGGTATGGTTGGGTCAGGTACGGCAGGTTATTTTAATAAATTTTTATGTTTAATTTATTTTTTATATATTTACAGAATAATTCATATAAACAGGATATGAATAAAGATATATTTTCTAGTATGGATCAGAAGGGAGTAGGTGCCTGTTTCACCGAAACCTTCTGATTTTTTATTTTACTATGGAACGAACTACAATCTCAATTAACAACGACCAGGCTTTAGAGCTATTCTCATCCGATTCTTACCTTACAGTAAACAAACGCCTTCTAAGTCATTATGGCCTGGAGGTAGCTGTATTCTTATGTAACTTGGTGGATAAGTATTTATATTTTAAATATAAGAGGTTATTAGAAAAGGATAATTGGTTCTTTCTTACCCACGCTCAACAGACAGAACAAACAGGGCTAACAGAAAGTAAACTCCGGAAGTGTAAAAACACGTTAAAACGAGATAAGGTAATACAAACCCGTATGGGGGGAGTGCCTGCAAAGGAGAAATATTTACTAAATATATCCGTTTTATTAGCTATTTTGAATAGGGCTAGACCTAAGGAAAAGCTAGGGCTAGACCCCCCAGAATCGGTAGGGCTTATTAAGGAACCTATAAATAAGGAAAAAGAAAAAAAATTAAATAAAAAAAGTTCCATAAATTTATTCAACCAATACTTTTCCAAAGAATGGAAAGACGACGAATCCTTCCAAAAAGTATTAACTGAGTTCATCACCCACCGCAACCAAATCCGAAAACCCGTCACTGAGCTGGCTGCTAAAAAACTTGCAAACAAACTAACCAAGTATTCCTGCTGGGTAGCCCGAACGGCCCTGCAGGCTTCCGTCGAGAATAGCTGGACTGGGGTGTTCCCTGAATCCGTAAAATCCACTGACGAGGACTCCACGGAACTCCCTCCCCAGGAAATCATTCAACATTACTTCAAAGGTAAAAAGGACTCGATGTACGCCGATACGTTTTACGAGGGTACTGTGTGCGACGCCGAGGACCTGCTGATGGATCGCACGAACGGTCAGTGCTCACAGTTGGCTCGTAACGTAGTGGCGTTGTACGACTGGATCGCCTGCACACAGACCGAGGAGGCCCGGGAGCACCGGGATATTCCCAGCCCCGGACTGCTGATCGGTAATTACGTTATGTGGCTGGAGCGACAAACCGGGTGGCTGAGTATTGAACCGCGTTTGTTTACCCACGATAATAGTATATTCCGTAGGAAGTTTCTGCCGAAGGAAAGTAACGAAATAGGATTTGATGTAATAACAGGTAAATATTTTAAATAAACCACTATGAAAGACAATAAGTTATTAGCAGAATATATAGGAAAGGATGTCAAGGAATTCACATGGAATAATTGGGATATTTTAATTTCAGCACACGTTGATCCCATTTTAGAAGGAATAGACTATACTCATATTTGGCAACCCGAATCTAATTGGAACCAACTTATGATGGTAGTGGAGAAGATATTGGAAGAATTATACTTATTAAGTGAATATTACGAAGGTCTTGCAGATGCATTACAGAAAGCAAATATCGAAGCCGTTTATAATGCTTGTGTTGAATATATCTCATATATCTCAACAAAGTGATCGAGAGGAGAATAATTATAGGACTAATCACGTCCTCCGAATTTCATAACCAGATACAGAACGTCTGGAACGCCGACTTACTGAAATCTGCAATGGCTCGCAGACTAGCCGGCTGGTGTACGGATTACTTTGAAACATACAAAAAAGCCCCAGGCAAAAACATAGAAGGTATATATTACCAGAAACTCAAAGAAAACCTTCCCAAAGAAATCGCTGAGGAAATCGAACAGGATATACTCCCCAACCTTAGTGACGAGTACGCAGAAGAACAATTTAATTTATCATACCTCCTCGACCAGACCCACGCTTACCTTAAAGAACGAAACCTTGCACAACACAGCGAGATCATACAATCCTTATTGGACAGCGGGGAGTTGCTGGAAGCCGAAAAGACCGCGCTTGAGTATAAACCAACCGTACGCGACTCGGGTAAGGATCTGGACCTGGGTAACGAGATCAGCCTTCAGAGGGTAGATAAAGCCTTCCGCGAAGCCTCGCGCCCTATTGTGAAATACCCTGGAGCGTTAGGGGACTTCTGGAACACGCAACTGGTAAGGGGTGGATTCGTGGCTCTGATGGCATCCGATAAACGGGGGAAATCATATTGGCTTTTGGATATAGCTATCCGTGCGTGTAAACAGAAAGCCAGCGTAGCGTTCTTTCAGGCCGGTGATATGACCGAAGCGCAACAATTAAAACGAATATGCGTGTACCTGGCTAAACGATCCAACCTGAAAAAGTACAGCGGAGAGATGTGGCAACCCGTGAAAGACTGCGTACTAAACCAGAATGATACCTGCGACAAAGAAATACGTGAATGTGACTTTGGTGTGTTCGACGGGCGTTCGGTCGAGGAGATACGAAAGGAAGCATCCATGCGGGAACTGAAAAAAGCTTTGATAGACAACCCCGACTATCGCCCGTGTTATAACTGCGAGGAGTATCGTTGGCGTAACATCGGTACGGCGTGGCTGGAGCGAGTAGACACCGGAGCACCACTGACCGTAAAGGAAGCCCGCGAGACGGTCGATGCGTTTTTCATACAGAACCACCGGCACTTCAAACTCAGCACGCACGCAAACGATACGCTTTCCATCAAGGAAATTAAAGGACTGTTGGACGTATGGGAGCGGCAGGACGCGTTCGTACCCGACATTATTGCTATCGACTACGCCGACTTACTAGTACCTCCTACGCGGACGGAGTTCCGCCACCAGGTGGATGCTATCTGGAAGGGACTGCGGAACCTGTCTCAGGAACGGCATTGTTTGGTCGTAACGGCTACACAGGCCGATGCTAAAAGCTACGAACAAAACCGACTGAAGGTAAGTAACTTTTCTGATGACAAGCGCAAGAATGCGCACGTTACGGCGATGTACGGACTTAACCAGGATCCTAAAGACAGGGAAAAAGTGTTGGGGCTGATGCGTATTAACGAAATAGTTATTCGGGAAGGGGATTTCAGCAACTCGAACGAGGTGTATGTATTGCAGAACTTGCGCCGTGGTAGACCTTTTTTGGGGAGCTTTTTGTAGTGTTAAATTAATTTTTCGTATAATAATATAAACCAATTACTATGGAACTAAAAAAGCAAATTGAACAGGCAGGAATTCCAGGCATAATGATTCGGGGTGATTACAAATATGTTTTTACTGAATCTGAATTTAGGGAGCTACTTGAAACAGCGATGAGGGATGCTTGGCTACAGTCTACAAAGAAATGTGTTGAGCCATTAGCTGAGATGGGCTATACTGGATGGATCAAAAAATTAAACCTATTTGAGTAAAACTAATAAAGATGTTAGGCCGGGGATTGGAGAAGCAAGCTAGCAACGTACCGTAAGGACTCCGAGGGGGTTTTAAGGTTTACCCCTATAGTTGTCCCCGGCTGTTCCCATTTATTAATTAAAAACAAATAAAATGTACACAATTACCAAAGAGTTCTCGTTTTGTGCCAGTCACACGCTGGGGGGATTACCTGCGGATCATCCATGCTCCGCATTACACGGACACAACTATACGGTTATCGTAGAATTAGAAACTGACTTCCTTGATGAAACCGGATTCGTGGTTGATTACAGAAAGCTTGGTTTGATCAAAGAACATATTGATAAGTATTTCGACCACCGTCATTTGAACGATGCAGTGGATTTTAACCCTACCGCTGCGAACTTGGCAAAAAGCCTGCACAGGATATTCAAACGGACTTATCCTATGTTGAAAGCTGTTACTGTAAAACCGACGGATGAAATCGCAGCACGCTACGAAGGGTAAACCAAAAACAAGGAGTATGAAAAAAGTAATTTTCGTTATCCTTTTTTGTATTATCTCTTCGCTGAAAAGCTACGAGGCCCCTACAAAAATTATAGTCAAGTATTATAATTTCTACGGGCATGAATTATGGAGGATGAACGAATGGGTAGCTTACAACACCGAATTGAATACTTTATCAGTATACAAAAAAGGATTTTTTGAATTAGCAAGAACTAAAATGGATTCGCTCGAAGCGGATGCCATTCGTAAATACAAACAATTTTCTATTTATTAATTTAATTTTTATCAATTATGAAAGATTTACTCAAAGTTGCAGAAGAAATTCAATCAGTACTATTATTTGAAGAAGGTGGCCCGAAAAAAGGAATCACTGAAGAGGAACTGACAAAATGGATTAAGGAAGCCGGTGAGGAATTTGATCCAAAGGAAGATCATTTTACTCAGGAAACTACCGATGCCCTTGTGGAACTGGGAATTAACATGGATGGTTTTACAGTAAAAGACGTGGAGGAGGAGCAGACGTCAGACAATTTGATTGATCAGGTAAAAGCTGCCGGGCAGATGCGTGACCTGAAAATCATTTGTAAGGATCTGGATGAGTTTAAGCCGATCCGGGGGCAGTTAACCAAGTACAAAACCATGAAGGAACTGCGGGAAGTGATGATGGAAATGTTATCGGAAAAGGTAGAGGAGAAACCAGAGCCGAAAGCTAAGGTAGAGAAGAAACCCGTAGTCGAGAAGAAAGAAAGTGTAAAAAAGGAAAAGGCAAAACCTATATCCGTAAGCCGATCCGATGCTGTTGTACAGGCAATCCGCACGCTTTGTGAACGTGGCGCGTCAATACAAGAAATAATGGATGCAGGGGATAAAATATATGTAGAGGCCGGTGGAAAAAGTAACCCAACCGCTACGAACGTAAACCGCTATGCCATACACGCACTAATCGCATTTGAAGTATTACGCGTCGATGCTAATGGAAAACACACGCTTAATAAATAATACGAAGTGAAAAAAGTAGAACTCCCTGATGGTGGGTTTGATTTTAAGATAACAACCACACCTGGTAAGGGGTTATCCGGTAAGTTTATTTTCCCTCCATTTTCCGTATTCCGCGCAATGGACGGAGAGTGGATGCGGCGGAAACAACAATGGCTCGCGCTTGGTATTGAAAGCGAGGTGGGCAGGGGTGAAACCCCCAATGAAGGCACCTCGGAGACTAAAAAAGGGGAAGTCGATGGATTGACTTTCCGTAGTACCGGATTTATGGCTGATATAATAAAGGAACGAGGCGGGGGTACCAGCGTGTTTGACCCTGTGCTTTGTGAATTAATGTACACTTGGTTCTGCCCCACTGGGGGGCAGGTCGTTGACCCATTCGCTGGCGGGAGCGTCCGTGGTATTGTCGCTGCGTACATGGGGTACAGGTATTGGGGGAGTGAATTGCGTCCGGAACAAGTCACGGCCAACGAAAAACAGGGGGAACAAATAACGCCAAAATGTGGGCCTACGTGGGCGTGCGGTGATGCTGCACAGGAATTAAAAAATGCGCCAGATGCGGATTTTATATTCTCGTGCCCACCATACGGAAATCTTGAGGTGTACAGTGAGCTAGAGGGGGACATTAGTAATATGGGGTATTATGAATTTTACGGTGCATACTGCAAAATAATCCGGCGGTGTTTCCACAAATTAAAACAAAACCGCTTTGCGTGTTTCGTGGTTGCTAATTTCCGCGATAAAAAAACTGGGTTTTACTACGATTTTGTCGGAGACACTGTGCGTGCGTTCGAATCATACGGAGTTAAGCTATATAACGAGGCAGTGCTAGTTACAGCGACAGGCAGCTTGCCAGTGCGTGTGGGGCGGCAATTTACAGCCGGCCGTAAGCTGGGGAAAACACACCAGAATGTATTGGTGTTTTATAAAGGTGATCCGAAACAAATTAAAGGAATATTTAATGAAAATCAATAAAGCAGAACTGCAAAAAGCCCTTGAAATAGTCAAACCAGGTTTGGCAAACAAGGAAATGATCGAGCACTCCACCTCATTCGCCTTCACAGGCGGACGAGTAGTGACGTACAACGACGAGATCAGCCTCTCACACCCAGTCGAAGCCATTGAGCTCGAAGGAGCCATACAAGCCGAGGAACTATACAAACTCCTCAGCAAACTGAAAAAGGATGAAATTGAAATCATTACCGAAGGTAATCAAATCCACCTGAAATCCGGACGTACCAAAGCCGGACTCACCCTACAGCAAGACATTAAACTACCACTGGAGGAGATCGGTGATGTAGGAAAGTGGAAGCGCCTGCCGGAAGACTTTATTCACTACGTAAAGTTTGCCGTAGGTGCCTGCTCGCACGATATGAGTAAACCCGTACTTACGTGCGTGCACGTTCACAAGGAAGGACGCATCGAGGGGTCTGATGGATTCCGAATCACTCAATGCCAATTACAAGAGGGCATGCCTATACCAACTTTTCTGCTTCCTGCTTCTTCTGCTACTGAGTTGATCCGACTATCTCCGATAAGCATTGCGCAAGGAAACGGATGGGTGCATTTTAAGACCGAGCAGGACTCCGTGCTATCCTGCCGGGTGTTTGAGGATGACTTCCCAGACATTACACCTTTCCTGGAAGTAGAGGGTGTGAGGGTAACTTTCCCCCGTACGATGGTAGAGGTGCTGGATCGGGCTTCGGTGTTCTCGAAACGGGATCATTTCCTGGACGAGCATGTAACCGTTATACTGGAGGAAAACCGTATGAAGGTAAAAACCAAATCACTCACCGGCTGGCTGGAGGAGGAGATAAATATGAAGTACGACGATGCCCCGATTTCGTTTGACATCACTCCGTACTTGCTGAGGGATATCCTGGAAGAGACTTTGACTTGTGTTATCTGTGAGGATAGGTTAAAGTTTGAAGGCGCCGGATGGGTTTATTTAACTGTATTAAAAAGTAATGAATGAATCATGGATCTTTATATTCAGGGATCGGAGGGTGGTTACTTGCTGCACGTTGGGCTGGAATTGATAACGTTTTTACTTGTGAAATTGATAAGTTTTGTAACAAAGTTTTAGATAAACATTTCCCAGATACAGACAGACATTATGACATTAAAGAAACGGATTTCACGAAGTACAGAGGAACGATTGACATTCTTTCCACCTCAGATCCTTGCCAGCCTTTCAGTTTTGCCGGGAAGCGAAAAGGCAAAGAAGATGACCGTTTCCTCTGGGCACAAACTATTAAGGCTATTCAAGAAATTCGACCAACCTATGTTGTTTTCGAGAATGTTCCTGGGTTCATCTCTTTGGGGTTCGAGACTGTTGCATCTGACCTGGAGGCAGAAGGATACACAGTCGAATCGTTTGTTATTCCAGCTTGTGGGGTTGGGGCGTGGCACAGAAGAGACAGATTGTGGATTATTGCTTACTCCGGCATTCTCGGGGGGGCACGAATCAGACAATACAATAGGGAAGGTTTACCTGGGTGGAGGACAGAGAAACAGAACGATAAGGGAATATCTGGCGTTTCCGACACCAAAAGCTCAGAATTCGAGAGCTGCCGGCGAAAGGCATGGAATAGGGGGGGTGAGCTTAGATGTGGCAGTTGGCGGGCAACTGAATCCGGAATTTGTAGAGTGGCTCATGGGATACCCGACAGGGTGGACAGACTTAAATCACTCGGAAACTCCATAGTTCCACAAATTGCATTAATTATATTTGAAGCAATAAAACAAGTTAACAATAAAAAATGAACGAAGGCTTTTTTACAAAGAAACAAACTGAATCCAAGTCCCGTCCCGACGGCAAAACGTATTCCTGTGCTTCGTGCGGATTGTGCCGTGATTGTCAGTCACCCAGGATGAAACCCTTTGGTAATTTTCAGAAAGGTATTCTGAATATCGGGGAGGCGCCGGGTGAAGTAGAGGACGAACGCGGAAAACCCTGGCAAGGAAAAACCGGCAGACTGCTGAAACGTACTTACCAAAAACTAGGCATCGACTTATTTGAGGATTGTTTGAACATCAACGCCGTTCGCTGCCGCCCCGTAAACAGTAAAAAAGATAACCGCACACCCACCACCTATGAAGTAGCTTGCTGCCGCTGTCCTATACTGAAAATCATAGAAGCCTATCAACCCAAAGTTATTGTCGTGCTCGGGGGATCCGCACTGTATAGCCTGTTGGGACATCGTTGGAAAAAGGACTTGGGAGGAATATCTAAATGGCGTGGGTGGTGCGTTCCGGATAAAGATTTCAAAGCCTGGTTGTGTCCCGTGTTTCATCCTAGTTACGTGAGTCGTTCCGAGGAGGAGGTAATGACTGTGTGGGAACAGGATTTGCAGCAAGCACTGCTGAAAACAGAAGAACCGTTTGTAAGGTACCGTAAACCCAAAATTGAGATCATTGAAGATTTATCCGTCCTGGATACTATCAAATCCGTACCCGTTGCGTTTGATTATGAAACCACCGGACTGAAGCCACACGCACCGGGACATCGGATTGTCTGCGTTGCGGTGGCTTACGACGAGAATCAGGCTTACGCTTTTATGATGCCTAAAAACAAACGTGCCCGGGAGCCTTTTACAAACTTATTAGCTAATCCGTATATTCCGAAAATGGCTCATAATATAAAGTTCGAGGAAACATGGAGTGTAGTAAGATTGCGACAGCCCGTAGTGAATTGGGAATGGGATTCGATGCAGGCGGCACACGTACTGGATAACCGTTCGGGGGTGACTAGCCTGAAGTTTCAGACTTATGTAAATTTTGGAGTGGTGGATTATGCTTCGGAAGTCACTCCGTACTTACAAGCAAGAGACAATAACGGGAATGCTTTGAATCGTATTTATGAACTGTTGGAGACCGCAGGAGGAACAGAAAAGTTATTGAATTATTGCGGGCTGGATGCTGTTTATGAATACCGACTGGCTTTGGTGCAACAGAAACAAATGAATTATGATTTTTTACCTTTTTAAAATTTATTAATTATGGAAAGAATACTTTGTGCAGCAATTTATATTCAATGGTAGTATTATATCTGGATTCCGTCACGGTGATTGCATACATTTAGCTGTAAAAATTTTCCCAAACACAAAAATTGCTCAAGATGCCCAGGGATTTCTTACCAGTAAGGGCCGATGGGTAGACAGAGATGTTGCTTCGGAGATTGCATGTAACGCAGGGCAGATTTTAAAAGACAAAGGAATGCTTTTAAGTGAAGATTTATACTAATGACAATTAACCCTAAAACACAACAAGCGTACGATCTCATGCACCGGGGAACCCTGGCGTTTGCCCGAGCCGAACAACAGGGTATCAGGGTAGATACCGAGTACGCTGAAAAGATGAAAACCCATCTAACCAGACGAATCGAGCGGATGGAGCGACTATTCCGTGCAACTAAGTTCTATAAACACTGGGAACACACGACAAAAACCAAACCTAATATCAACTCCAATCATCAACTGGCAGCGTTCTTATACGGAGTGAAAAAATTGGAACCTACCCGACTAACCGTTACCGGAAAAGGATCAACCGATGAAGATACTCTTACGCAACTAAACATTCCTGAGTTAAACGATTTGCTGGAAATCCGCAAACTGCGGAAAGTCCGCGATACCTACCTGGATGCTTTCACCCGGGAACAGGTCAACGGGTATATCCACCCTTCGTTTAACCTTCACCTGGTGCGTACGTTTCGCAGCTCGTCCGATCGTCCTAACTTTCAGAACATACCACGGAGGGACAAGGAAGCCATGAATATTTGCCGTAAGGCGTTATTCCCCCGTCCTGGACATCAACTATTGGAAGTGGATTATAGTGGCTTAGAAGTGAGGATAGCCACGTGCTATCACCAGGATCCTACCATGATACGATACATTAACAACGTAGGGTCGGATATGCACGCTGATATAGCAGAACAGATTTTTATGATAGAAAACTTCGACCGTAAGAAACATAAGGTACTCCGGGATGCTGCAAAGAGCGGATTCGTGTTTCCTGAGTTCTACGGAGATTATTACGGAAACTGTGCCGTAGGTCTGGCTTGTCACTGGGGACAATTACCGCAAGGGAAATGGCGAGCCGAGCAGGGAATAAAAATACCAGAAGGTTTCCTCTCGGATCATCTGATTGCTCAGGGAATGAAATCACTGGGTAAGTTTACAGACCACGTCAAGAATGTTGAAGAGGACTTTTGGACTAATCGTTTCCAGGTATACGCCCAGTGGAAGGAGCGGTGGTGGGAAACTTATAGGAAACAAGGATATATTGATATGCTTACCGGATTCCGGTGCAGCGGAGTGATGACTCAGAATGAAGTTAGTAACAACCCAGTACAAGGCGCGGCGTTTCATTGCCTGTTGTGGGCGTTTATCGAGGTGGATCAGATTATGCAGAAGGAGCAATGGGACACTAGGTTGATCGGGCAAATACATGATGCTATTGTTTTGGACGTCAATCCTGCTGAACTCAATCATGTAGCTAAGGTGATTCGTCGGGTGACTTGTGTGGATTTACCAAAAGCGTGGCCGTGGATTACAGTTCCATTGGACGTCGAGATGGATATTTGTCCGGTGGATGGATCGTGGGCAGACAAGGAAAATTTCGTAGTTTAAAAATTTTTCGTATAATATAAGTGTAACAAGTAATTTTTTAACATTTAACATTTTAATTATGAAAATCAAATTAGCGGAGGCTTTACTCAGAAGAAAAGAACTCAACGAAAAAGTTGACCAGTTAAGAAAAATTAATGTCGAAGGCCTTTTCGATGTAAAAGTCAGACGGCAGAATGTAACAGAATCAGTTGATGACGTTACAGCATCAGTTCCTAAAATTACATTAAGCCAGGTCACGGCCGGGTTTGATTATTACGCCAAGCAATTAAGATTAGTTGATGCAACTATTCAGCAGGCTAACTGGACTACCGAGATTGAAGTAGCCGGAGATGTGATGAAGGATTTTGTTGAAAGTAAATAAATGTTCTTTGAAATAGTATGCGTGGGTGTAAAGGTCTGCATCGTACCTTAAACGATAGATTAAACCGGATTAATCGCTGCATAGAGTATGCTAATATTATACATAGCAACCATCTGTTAAATGGAAAATGTAGTCCGACTACTATAAAACGGGGTAATCCGAATAATCAGAACCATTTACAACTTACATCCAATTGACCGAATAAAATAACAGCGGAACAATTTATAAGAGAATTCCGACTAACCAAGCACCCGATACTATTTCTTTTAAAATACAAATATGAGCCTTTACCTTAAATACCGACCACAAACACTAAACGATATTCGTGGAAATGCAGACGTGATTTCTGCTTTGGAAGGGATGTTAGCAGTCCTGGACCGCTGTCCCCATGTATTTCTCATTCATGGACAAACAGGTTGCGGTAAAACTACAATAGGTAGAATCATAGCCACCCGGTTAGGATGTACAGGACAGGACTTCCGTGAAGTAGACTCAGCGGACTTCCGAGGAATTGACACCGTACGTGAGATACGCAAACAAAGCCAGTATAAAGCCCTTGAGGGACCTTGCAGAGTGTGGTTAATAGACGAGTGTCACAAGATGACGAACGACGCTCAGAACGCCCTGCTGAATATCCTGGAGGATACCCCACCCCATGTTTACTTCATCCTCTGCACTACCGAACCGCATAAGCTACTAAAAACCATTCAGGGTAGATGTTCTCAGTTTGCCGTAAAACCATTGAACGACCGCCAGATGGCAAGGTTACTGAAAAAGATAGTAATTGCCGAGGGAAAAGAAATACCCCAGGAAGTATACGAACAGATCATCGAGGATAGCTTAGGACATCCTCGTAACGCCCTGCAAATCCTGGATCAGGTATTAAGCGTAGGAAAGGAACAACAACTGGAAATAGCCAAGCGAAGTGCCGAGGAGCAGAGTGAGTCGATTGCTTTGTGCCGTGCGTTAATCAAGGGGGATGGATGGGGAATGGTGTCATTAATACTTACCGGACTAAAGGATCAGGAACCAGAAGGTATCCGACGGCACGTTATGGGGTACGCTCAAGCTGTACTTTTAAAAGGAGATAACGAGCGGGCTGGTTTAGTATTGGAAGAATTCCTGGAACCGTTTTACAATACGGGATTTCCTGGATTGGTGTATGCTTGTTATGCAATTATTAAAAAGTAATTGATATGAAACTAGCAACTGGATGGAATATGTGTACTTTCGTTTCCGAAACACCAGATGATAAAAAGTTACTAACCAAGTTATTTGAAAAAATCATAGATGAAGGGGATGTAACTGTAAAAGTTGATAAAAATCACCAAATTAAAGAATTAAATATTTATACATACTTTTAATTATGGACTACGAAAAAGACATTACAATCGACGTCGACGCCCTTGATGTAGAATGGGCAGGACAAGCACGACTGATGATACAATACGCCAAGCATGCCGCTAAAATGCGCCTGGAAGTAGATCGAAAAAAGGAACAACTTGATATTATTAAGGCAGAACTGGATAAAAAAATTCGTATCTCTCCCGAAGATTTTGGTATCGTAAAACTTACGGAATCCTTCGTTACCAGTACCATTATTACTCAGAAGGAATACATGATTGTTAATGAGGAGTTCCTGCAAGTTGCTTACGAATCCAATATGGCTCAGGGGGCAGTCCGGGCGTTGGAGGGTAAAAAAACTTCACTGGAAAACCTGGTTAAACTTCACGGACAACAATACTTTGCCGGCCCATCAGTACCGAGGGACTTATCGAAGGAATGGGAACAGCACGAAAAGCAGAGAAGTGTGGATGAAGGAATAGCCAGTAAAATGAAAAGGAGGAGGAAATAAATATGCTTTGGTGGAATCTTTTAGGGATTATTGGAATAAGTATATCTGCAATACTTGCAATATACATACTAAGCAGAGTACAAATGTTTGCTTGGTTACATGGACTTGATAAGTTTTTAAACAATAAATTTGAAGAAAATGAGCGAAAAGAGAAAAAGTAATTTCAGAAACAAGACGGTAGGAGATGCCAAAGATCAAAAGAAACGAGCATCTTCCCGTGGGTATCTAAGCCTTCCTAAAGATATGAAAGCTTACGTACCAACAGAGGATGAAAGAACTATTTATTTAGATTTTATTCCTTATGAAGTTAAGGTTGAAAATCATCCGGATAGATATGATCCGGAAGAACGTGCTATGCCAGACACCTTGTGGTATAAACGGCCATTTAAGGTGCATAAAAGTATTGGAGCAGATGAAGAAACAGTTGTTTGCCCCAAATCTATAAAAAAGAAATGTCCGATTTGTGAATATATTGCCAAGCAATTAAAGGATGGGGTAGATTGGGATGATTTAAAAGATAGCATGGCAAAGGATAGAAACTTGTATGCTGTTATTCCAATAGATTCGGAAGAGCACGAAAAAGATACTATTTATATATGGGATGTATCTTATCATCTATTCCAAAATGAACTGATCGATCATTTGGAAGAGGATGAAGATAATGGCATATTTCCTGATCTGGAAGAAGGAAAAACCCTCAAAATAACCCTTAAGTGGAAAAAGTATAAGAAAGCAACTTTCGCGGAAACCAGAGCCATTTCATTTGAAAGTCGAGATGCGTATGAAGAGGATATCTTAGACGAAGTTCCTGATCTGGATACTTTATTAATTATAAAAACCTACCAGGAACTATCTGATCAGTTCTTTGATATGGAAGGGGAGGAAGTAGTATCGGAGGAGGTAGTGGTAGAATCAGCGGAAGTGCCAGAAGAAAAGCCAGCACGGCGAAGGAGAAAAACGGTTGAAAAAGAGACGGAATCAAAAGTAGAACCAAAGGCAGAACCAGAGCCGGAACCTACCCCAAAACGCACAAGGAAACCGAAGGAGCAAACTTCTGATAACGAATGCCCTCACGGACATCGGTTCGGTACAGACTGCGAAGAAAAGGATGAATGTGGTGATTGTGACTCCTGGGATAAATGTATCGAAAAGCAATAATAAAATATGACAGATCAACAAAAAACTTCTGAAAGCCGGTTCGTTGGGGTATGGTTATCCCAACGGGCTAATACCTTTCTATCCTTGTTTGCTTTGTGTAAGGGAGTATCTAAGTCCAAAATAATACGGGAGGAAATAGAAACATGGTTAGAGAGGGAGACAAGCACAAATCCAGTTACCAGTTTAATTCGCGCCCTTACCAAAAGGTATCAGCAAACGTGGGATGATCAAAAACGGACTCACCATAATGTAACCGAAGTGGGTGTGATGTTTGATATTTACAAAACGAATTCTGCGGAACAGATGAAACGGAAAGGTGTGCGTGAAGAACATACAAAACAAGTATTGGAGGAATTAATTCAATGAAACGCACTAAAGGAAACCTCAGCACCCAAATGAAACGCCGGGCAGCACGTCCACCTGATAAGGAAAAGGAACTCGATGGGGATGTAGGACAGATGATCAGTACCGGATCCACCTTGCTGGACTTAGCAATTACCGGAGGCAGGGTTCGTGGAGGTGGAATACCGGGAGGAATACTGGTCGAGGTGTTTGGCCCTCCAGGATCAGGTAAAACCGTTCTGCTGTGTGAACTGGCTGGGGCGGTACAGCGACAAGGGGGACAGATAATATTTAACGATCCGGAAGGTAGGTTGAATAAACAATTTGCCCGTCAGTTTGATCTCGACGTGGATAAGATAGCTTACGATATGCCTGACACCGTTCCGCAAGTATTTGAAGGTGTAAGGAAATGGGAACCGAAACCACCCAAACTTATTCACGGAGTATTTGCTGATTCACTTGCGGCACTTTCTACTAAACTGGAAATGGGGGAGGACGGAGATAAGATGGGAATGCGTCGGGCAAAGGAGTTTAGTGAAGAATGCAGAAAGACTTGCCGGGTGCTTGCCAAACAAAGTTACTTGATGGTATGCAGTAACCAGGTACGCCAGAACGCCGGAGGCTCACAGTTCGAGCCGAAGTATAAAAGTCCGGGTGGAGAGGCTGTTGGGTTTTATTCCAGTTTACGCCTGCGGACGTATCAGCCTGAGAAGATTTGGAAGGAACTCGTGATTGCCAGGAAGAAAGTACGAAGGGTAATTGGGGTGACTACTAAGATCGAAGTATTCAAAAGTACTATCTGGAAACCTTATCATACCGCTCCGCTTACTATTCTATTCGATTATGGCGTGGATGACGTGAGGCAAAATTTACAGTTCATTAAGGATTATACTAAGAATACGACATATTGTTTAGGTGATGAAAAACTATGTCAAAGTATAGAAGGAGCAATCGAAATAGTTGAAGATGCCAGAATGGAAAAGGATTTGCAGAAGGAAGTAATTGATTTATGGGAAGATATTGAAAGTCAATTTGATTCAGAACGTAAAACTAAACAACGATGAAAAAAATGATCGAAATTACTGTTACTTACAAAAACCCAACAGTTGCACCAGATCCATTTACATGTGATGGTTGGGCGATTACAGATCGTAATTGTTTACTTAAATTTTATACAGATGGTCTTTGTACAGGGTTTGTACGATTGACGGAAGTAGTAAAAGTAGAAATAGAAAGATGAAAACCCGCTCCACCACTCAACCAGCTAAGGACTTAATCATCCTAACCAACGACCCCAGCATCACTGGTTGGGGGTACGCCGTATTGGATATACAAAGTCGTATCCTTACCGCCGGGTGTATTAAAACTGAACCACAATATAAGAAACGGCGAATTCGTAAAGGGGATGACACCGTACGAAGGGTCAGCGAGATCAACCAACGCTTACTAAAGGTTATCCGTCATTACAAAGTAACGTATTTATTAACCGAACTACCACACGGCAGCCAGAACGCCTCCGCTGCTGTGATGATAGGTATTGTTGCCGGGATAGTTCAAACCCTATCAGATACCTTGGAAATAGGAATAGAATGGTATGCTGAAGGAGACGCTAAGAAATGTTTACTAGGGAAAAACAGTGCTACCAAACGGGAGATTATCAACGCCATCTGTGAATTGTATGACGTGCCCTGGAAAGGCGTAAAGTATAAGGATGAAGCAATCGCAGATGCTTTGGCTATTCATTACGCTGCCACACATCAATCTAATGTTTTACAATTATTTAAAACAATAAAATGACTATTCTAACTATTTACACCACAGTCGCCGTGACCTTACTCCTGCTCTGGGTATTGCAGAAGGAAAGGAAATTACGGCAGAAAAACAAAGCTATTTACGAAAAGGCTTTACAGGAAAAGATTGCTGCGGAACATTTAGCAGAGCTACAAGCTACAACAGCCGCCTGCGAATTACATCAATACAAAGGATTTGTAATACGTACGGAACGATCCATAAAAGGCGGTGGATGGAAATACAGGGTATTCAATAACAATATGAAAGAGGAATTGTTTAAAGGGAATACCGTATCGGACGTCAGACCCAGGGAAGAATTAATCAGAGATATTGAAAAATCAATAGATACCAATGATAGAATCACTTGAACTTTGTAACTTTCAAAGCCACAAGAAGTCAGTGCTGAAGTTTGCTCCGGGGGTAAATATTATTATCGGACCAAGTGACTCAGGTAAGACCGCTATAATCCGGGCACTTCGTTGGCTGGTATGGAACCGTCCACTAGGAAATGAGATACGAAGTAATTGGGGTGGAGATACAAACGTATCCATCACTATATCAAATCTCACATCATTTGATGCGATAGATGATTCTATTATCATAATCAGAGAAAAAGGAAAAGAAAATACCTATGAATTATTAGGTGTGATTGATATGGGAATAAAATTATTTAAAGCATTTGGTAATGATGTGCCAGAAGAAATTCAACAAGCCCTAAATCTAAACGAAATCAACCTACAACAGCAACTAGACAGCCCATTCCTGTTAAGCAAAAGTTCCGGTGACGTGGCAAAGCATTTCAATCGGGTAGCACACCTGGATCAGATCGACAACGGACTGAAAAACGTGCAGGGTTGGTTACGGGCGATTGAGCAGAACATTAACTCCGATTCTGCCAGGCAGACATCCCTGGAAGAGGATTTAAAGGAATTTGCTGACTTGGATAAGTTTGAGACGGAAGTGGAAGTACTGGAACGACTGCACTCTGATATGATTACCAAAATAAATCAGAAACGGGAGTTGAGCGGCTTGGTGGAAGATTTACAGGATGTAAACGAGCAGATCGCCGAACAAACGGAGATACTAAAAGCTGAACCGCTGTTGAATAAGATCCTGGGGTGGATCGACACACGGGATCAACTCCTATCTGATCAGACTTCTTTGCAATCTGAAATAGACTCAATCGTAGAAACAGAAGCAAGCCTGAAACACTGGAAAGGGAAAGCAGAAACCTTACAGCAGGAATTCGATGAAGTATTTCCGGATATTTGTCCATTATGTAATAAACCAAAATAAATAATTATGACAATGGTATCATCAAATTATGCAATGAAAAGGTTGTTAGAACCGTTAGGAATTGATACAACCAACCTTAAATCATGTATCATCAATTTTCAATTGGATGATGCGGTATTAGTAACCACTGAACACCTTTTAGATGAACCAACAGAAGAAGCTATAACAATAGTCAGATGGTTTTATTTAGCTGAAATGTCAGAGGAGCAATACAAAGAAAAATATGAAACGAACTAAAACAACACAACACCCAGACGCTATCCTCACGAGTGACTGGCACCTGCGGGAGGATCAACCCACCTGCCGGACGGATAACTACTGGGAAGCACAATGGGAAAAGGTAGATTTTATAGTAGATGTACAACGGCAATATGATTGTATAGTGCTACACGCGGGAGACCTGTTTCATAATTGGAAGCCCTCTCCTCATTTATTAAGCACAGCAATAGAACATCTTCCTAACCGATTCCATACTGTTTATGGGCAACACGATCTCCCACAACACAATATGTACTTATCATACAAAAGTGGAATGAATACTTTATTACAATCCAATAGCTTAACTGTATTAAATGGATGTCATTGGGGGGAAGAACCAGTGAATCATTCACATGCATGGGAGTGGATGAATGAAAACCACCAAATAGTATCAAAAAAGGCACTTGTCTGGCACAAAATGGTTTATAAAGGTAAAAAACTATGGCCCGATCAAACCGATCCTTCTGCTAAAAGACTATTAACGAAATACCCACAATTCGATCTGATCGTAACCGGGGACAACCATATACCGTTTATCGAGGAGCACGAAGGGCGGTTGCTGGTTAACCCAGGATCGCTAATGCGAATGACTGCTAAACAAGAAGCCCACCGCCCCCGCGTTTATTTGTGGTATGCCGATACCAATAAAGTAGTTTTGGTTTATATCCCGGTTGCGGAAGGGGTAGTCACTCGGGAACACATCGAAGAAAAGACGCAACGTGACGAACGCCTCAAAGCTTTCATCAGTCGGTTGGATGGGGACTGTGAAGCTGCTGTGAGTTTTGAAGAGAACTTGGAACGGTTTGCTAAAAAGAATCAGATAACAAAATCAGTTATGGCAATAGTAATGAAAGGAATTGAATCATGAACGAACAAGAAAAAAAATTGATATACTCCATAAACTGTCCAATGAATATATAAAGGAAACAGGAAATAGAATCAGTTGGATTTCTTTATCATTGATGCGTAAATATGTGGTATGGCTTGAACAGAAATTAATTGATATATTAATAATAACAGAGAAATGAATGAACAAGATTTACTCGACTTAAAAAAGGAAATTGACGAAGCTAACGAAACGTCCGCAGAATTGAACGGCAGGTTAAAACAACTGCTAAAACAATTACGGGAAGATTGGGAATATGATACTGAAAAACAAGCTGAAAAGAAAATGGAAACAATGGACGGTGAAATCATCCAACTCAACGACCAGATCAAGAAAGGGACGGAGGAGTTGGAAAGTAAATACATGGAAGAATGAAAATAATAAGGCAAATTTTACTGGGAGTACTTTACGGATTAACAATAGTTTTAATAATTGTAATAGGTGTTTATATTGCACTTTTAATATTATGGTAAACATCCAAACACTCCGCAACTATCTGGAGCAGCAAAAAGGTAAGCAGGCGCAGATCCAGCAGTCCATCACCGCGTTACAACAAACCGTAAAGGAGAGTAAACGGGATCTACGCCGACACGAACTGGCCCGGGAAGTTATCCGGGAGGTAGGACTGAAAACCCAACAGCAGCTACAATACCACATCGGGGATATTACGTCGCTTGCGCTGGAAGCAGTATTCGACGCCCCTTACGCGCTGCTGGCCGAGTTTGTACAGCGTCGTAACAAAACGGAATGTGATCTGTACTTCGAGCGGGACGGGTACCGCGTAGACCCATTAACGGCAAGCGGAGGGGGTACGGTAGACGTAGCGACGTTTGCGCTGCGCGTAGCCTCCTGGTCGATGAACATCCCCCGAACACGCCCCGTCCTAGTGCTGGACGAACCGTTTAAACACCTAAAGGGCGCACAGGCAAATCTCCGGGTGCTGGAAATGATCAAGCAGATCAGCGATAAACTACAGATACAGATCATCATGATCAGCGACGAACGTATACCGCGTGAGGATATTGTGGCGAATGCCGATAAAGTTTTTGAAACGAAAATACAGAAAGGGGTAACAACGATATTATGAAAAACGGACTGTATTATAACCCTGATGGAGAGCTGACTAGAGAAGGATGGGAACCCATAGAGTACATTTGGTTTAATGTGATAGTCATTGCAATAGTTGTGGTGCTGTCTGCAATTAATTTGAAATCATAGGAATAGTAACAGTTATGGATATTTTAAAACAATGAAAACAGAAGCACTGAACGACAAAATTGTTAGATTATTGAAAGACAAGCATGATAAATTTCTTGGGACTGAGGGCCAAAAAAGCAGAGACGATTTCAAGGCTGGATTAATGTGGGCTATTGGTACAATCAAAACGTGTACCGAAAATGCTGATTTTGAAGAAGTTGGGAGACAAGTAATGAAGCATTTTGGGAATGGCAGTAAGTATTCCCCATATCATACTGCAATTATAACAAGCACCAATGCAGAATTAGTTGAAGGAAAAATGTCAACTGGTCGTGTTTTGGATTACATTTCAGATTAATTAACAAATTATAAAGAACATGAAAACAACAGAAGATTTATTACATGAATTATCGAACCCTGGATTAACATGGCAGCGGAAAAAAGCTATTGTGGAATCCTACGCAAAGGAACATGCTGTTGAATTTATGATTCACGCACAAGGATTAATGTTTTCACCAGAAAACAGCCCACCTATTAATGAAATTTACGATAAATGGAAGGATAAAACCATGAAACAAATCTTACACATATTTGATGACGGAGTTTATGCAGGACCGGAGAAGCCGGAGGAAGAGGATTATTTACTCGGAATGGCAGGCATTGATAATTATAAACTTAAATTCAAAGAGTGGCAATCTGCCTGTGTGAAGGTGGAGGGTGCTTATCGAAGTGAGCGCATTATTAATAGGTACTTGACAAAAGGATGGTTTCTGGATATTGGGTTTGGGTATTATTTAGTAAAATCAGGTCAACTCTGCGAAACGAAAATAGAGGACGGGAAGAAAATAGTAACTAAAATATATTGAGATGGAAAACAAATTAAAACAGTTAAAGGATAAAATTGCCTTATTGAGTGTTAAAGGCAAAGGCAATGAGGCCCTTGAGGTTCTGAAGGATGGCTTAAAGGAAGTAGCAGAAGCTAGAGATATACAATGCAGGGATGAATTATTAAAACAAATTCATTTAATGAAACATACAAACGGTTATCCTTCTTGGGTAGTACCAAAGGGTACTATATTGGAATTACCTTCATTAATGAAAAGTATTCCCCCGATAATAGATGATTAACCAAACAACAGAGAGTAACTAAAATAAATTGGGATGGGGCGGAAACTATATTTTAATGAAGATTGCTCAGAACACTGTTACACCCTTGATTATTTCTATGAGGAAATGGCATACAGGGAAGAGAAAACAATGAAGGTTTTTGAAGCTAAAATGATGATAGGACAGCCGTATTTTTATTGTACAATTATGGGTGAAGTTGGTGAGGTCGGGGATGGATGTGGAAAGGAGTGCAGTAAATACAAACCCAGGAATGGGGAAAACGGGAGGTGTAAATATTCAAATAATACCTACGAGCTAACTGATAAATTTAAGATATTGATTAACCAAACAACAGACAAATGAAACTATTTGATTTTTTATTCAGAAGGTATAAATGGTATCGTACAGATACAAGGATTCGTCAAGGTGCGACATGGGTTAAAATCTGTATTGTGAGACATGTTGATTATTTGACATTCCCATTAGAATTATATAGATGGAAAAGGTTATCCGACTTACCAAATGTTATAGAAAAATACTGGATTAAGGAATGGGCTGACTCGCTTAATTAACCAAACAACAGATAGTAACTAAAATATACTAAAAATGAATAGAAAAATTCCTTTAAACACAGACACGTTTTGTATTAATTCTGGATATTCAAAAGGGGGAGATGATAAATGTGATCATGATTATCCTCCTGAATCTAAAGTAGAGGAAGATGAATTTGCTTATTGGACTTGCAGTAAGTGTAGAATGAGAAGATATTATGAGGTATGGGATTGAAGAAAATAGTAACTAAAATATATTGGGATGTGTGATTGTAGAAATGTAAGTTTCGGAACATTTGGACAACCGAATCAAAACAGGACATCAGTATTCACCTGTTATGGTAAATTACAGGAAATAGATAACTGCATATTGGATGAATTGCAAGATTTATGGAAGCAGGAGGCACTGACAGACGCTTCGTGTTGTGGGCATAATAAAACATTTGGGAGTATAGGCGTCCCAGATGATTATGTTGAATTCATGAAAAGCAGGGGTTACGTTGAATATAAGCTAACATGGTTTTATCCTAAATCAACACCTATAACAAATAAGTTGATTAACCAAACAATAGACGATAACTAAAATATATTGAAATGAAAACACAAGAGTTAATTGAAAATGCAAAAAAAGGTGATACACATTCTACAGCTTACGTTTTTACAAAGAACGAACTTATGAGGTTAATAATAGCAGTTTGCAGAAAACAGCGAAAAGAATGCAGGAAGTTTATTGAAGGTGATTTAGACGAGGACTTGCTTAACCTTGCTACAAAACACAAGATGAAAGTTGGAGCAGCCCCCATCCCTAATATAAAGATTGATTAACCAAACAACAGATAGATGGACAAGGATAAAGTATGTGAAAAGGCTGCGGAGGATATCATTAATGAATTCCGCCTGCCCAGAGTCGTATGCCATCCATTTATAAAACTTATGATGACTGCGGTCTACGTAGCTGGAGTTGAAGAAGGGAGAGTGTGTTTTGCAAAAAGCGGAAGTAAATCAGTAATCCAACTAACCTTAATGGATCAACCAATTAAATTATGGGATAGTGTTAGCCTAGCAGCCAAATCACTAAACATTTCTAAAGCAGGAATATCAAAAGCTGCCAGAGGAAAAGAATTATACTATACCGCCGGTGGATACAAATGGAAGTACGCCCCCGTATTTAAAGCCCTCTAAGACGTTTAGTCCTTATTCTGATATATACCCCTACCCCGAAGTAGATCGTCCAGCACAGAGCGATTAAAGCAGCAATTTTCCAGAATTTCGGTACATGCGTTACTTCAACCTCAACTTCCACCTCTTTAATCACTGTTTCCTGCGTAGCCAGCAGCTTTTCCTTTTCTGCTATCACGGCCAGCAATGAATCCTCTTTGCATATCACCTGAGCCTTAAAAACGCCTTGTTCCACTTTAAAAATTATCTTCTGCGTGGGGTTGTCAATAATTATTCCCAGATCAGCTAAAGAAATCTCAGGCACTTCAATGTAAGTAGTATCCGCCGGGGAAATCAAAATCAGGGTATCCAGTCGAACAGTCTCGATGTACACGGAATCACGAAGGATTTCCGGCGGACAAAGCCTCCACAATCTCTTGCATGGATTACACCCTACCAATAATACAGATACAGTTAATAAAATAATTAATTTTTTCATGGTCTATATAATTCAAAATGTGGCATATCATCAAACTCTTGATCAAATAGTATCTCTCCATCCTTATCCCAATTACCTCCCCAACGAAGTTTATGAATAATATTACCTTCAAGATAAAGAAATTCAGCAGCCGCAATTAATACTCCAGCTACCAAAGACATGTGCGCCATATCATAAGTAAGAGAAGGTTTTCCCAATACCGATATTTTAATATCAACGGCACAACTGGGTTTATAATTATGCTTGGATAGGATCTTATATCCATCACAATTGGTAATGGTTTCCTTTTTATCAGGATTTATTTTGACCCATATACCATTCTTCTCCTTCCGTCCCACCTTGTAATATGCAAATTGCTTCTCCGGAGGCCGGTGCCCATCATTCAATCCAAAATCTACAGGGGTATATTTTAAACCCCACTGTAAAATCATCACAAGATCCCGTTCCAACTCGGATAGAACCTGTGATGATTTTTTACTAAATATCCAGTTGCGCATTACTCTTTCCCTATCATTGCTTTCCAGGCACCAATGAATTCTATGGCTTCTTTCTTTACCTTCACTACCTCTTCTTTTGTCAAGGTATCATCCTCCAAAGCGTCTATAACGGAATTAACTACATCCAGGCCCTCTTTAGCCAGTTTAGCAAACGCAGCAAGTTTTCCCTTAACCTTATTCCACAGTCCGGCAAACAGCGTTGTAACGGCTGCAAAGACTATAGAAATAATAGTCCAGATTCCTCCTCCAGTACCGTCGCCACCTTGGGCGAATAGTATGGCAGGGACTAGAAAAATAATAAATAAAACAATAAACTTTTTCATAATAATTAAATTTATTTGATTAATAATAAAAAACAATTATTCAATTCCTAAATAAGCACCTTTCTGCCTTTTGATGATTTGAAATATAAGTACAGCAATAACCACAGTTAAAAACAAATACAATAAACGAATCTGTCGTTGCTGTTCTTTTATAGCCTCCACCAGTACTGCCGTGATCTGTGAAGTCTGCATGGAATACGTTTCCCCAGCGGTAACAACCTCCGGAACCACCCCAGCTACGTCCTGGGCAATAAACCCAATGCTACGCCCTCTCCTATCATCCTTCCAATCAAACTCCACGCCTTCCAAGCGTAATACTTTATCCAGGGCATTATCTATTGGTTCAATGTTCTTTTTTAATTTCCTATCGGAATCATTATTCCATGCTCCCGTTCCACCAGCAGCACCATTAGCAAAGAATGTTCTATCGTTTGTGTTATCTCCTGCATTACCGTTTATTACAACTCTGTTATTAGCGAAGTCCCCCCAGATCAGAGGATCGGTAGTATTAGAGTTATCAATAAATAACTGATTAGAAACTCCTCCCGCTGATCCAGCTTGATACCCAATCATTATATTCCCGGTTTGGGTAGTAATAGCATTCCCGGTTTGGTATCCTAATAATGTATTAGTACCGCCTTCGGTTATTGCACCTCCACTCTGATATCCCAATAATACATTATTGTCTGCTATAGTTATATTAAATCCTGCTTGACTACCTACCGCCGTTGTATTATCTGCGGTTGTTGCATTTAGTAACGCCCCAAAACCAAGTCCCGTATTTTCTGAAGATGTTATTATAGTACTTCCTGAAGCCTGTCCAAAGAAAGTGTTTCTTTGTCCTTCTGTTACAGCATCCCCTGCGCCAGATCCAACAAATGTATTATTATCACCAGTTGTAACCTTTGCTCCTGCTAAATACCCAACTGCTGTAAACCCATCTGCAGTAGTGGCATCCGTCCCTGCCTGATAGCCAAAAAGACTTGAGCCGTCTGATCCCGTAGTTATAGCATCTCCTGCTTCATACCCCATTATGGTATGATAATCAGAAGTTGTAATAGAATACCCTGCTTGATATCCTAAAAGTGCTAATCCAGAAGATCCTGTAGTACTCCATCCTGCTGCATATCCAACAGCTGTACCACCAGCAGCGTCATTTCCATATCCTGCAATATTTCCTATATAAGTTCCATAATTAGCATCAGAATCATACCCTGCCCGATACCCAATAGCTGTAATACCATCAAAGGTAGTTACTGTGGCAGCTGCCTGATACCCAACGGTTGTATTTTCTGCCCCACTTGTAAAATCATTCCCTACTTCATACCCTAACCCTACATTACTTCCAGCTGTTGTGTTTTCGAATGCTTTATATCCTACAGCAGTAAGTTGTATAGCCCCATCAGAAACTCCCCCAGCATGATTTCCAATCAAAGTAACTCCATTAGTACTAAGTAAATTTTCCCCTGCCTGGTAACCAATAATAACATCACCGATAGAACTAGTAAGCTTAGTGGCTGCCTCATACCCTATTATTACATTATTACTCCCACCAGCTGTAAAAGCATCACCAGCATAATTTCCTATTATAACAGCTTTATCTGAGCTGGTTGAAGCTGCTCCGGCCTCCTCCCCTATATATATATTATCCGTACCTGAACTAGTGAGGGAAATCCCCGCACTATCACCAATTAAAGTATTAACATACCCATTATTAAATTCAGCAGCCGTTGCCATTATTCGACCATTTACTTGTAACTTTTCATCAGGTGATTCATTTCCTATTCCAACGGAGTCACCAATATGTTTAAGGAATACATAGTTTCCTAAATAGGTCCAGGCGGTATCTGCTGTACTAGCAGCAGCGATTTCTGTTCTTAAAACATCTGCAGTATCATGAATATCTCCCCGCCATAGTGCAGGAAGTTCTACCCGCAATACATTTAAAGAGTCATTAATTACTACTCCCAAATACAAATACTCAAGTTTCTTTAATGACCCACTCTGCCATAAAAGAAACAAATCAGCAGATGCAATACTAGATGCCGCCGGTAATTCTGGTGGTATCTTACTTTGGGAAAACACTGGAAAAGCCAGTATTCCCATTAATAAAAACAACATTAATTTTTTCATCATATATTTATTTAATTACCAAAGTTCAATTTTATTTCCATGCTCGTCCACCAAGTAATACTCTTCCGCTGAACTATCATCACGACCAAGTAAATATTTATCCGGTTCACCCTGACCAACTTCATGAGCCTCTACATCCCAATACCCAAGTTTCGGATGCCACCTGGCTCGTTTAATCATAAATAGTATATTGTCATTATCTACTTCCTGTAGTATAGTAGCACAATCAATTAACTTAGAGTAAATCCGGACGGCTAATACGCGTTGTGGATTTACGTGAAAGCCTCCTACTATTCTATCCAAATGTTCCAACAAAGTTCCTTCCACTCCATCAGCCGTCCAATTCACTGTCTGATCAATAGGTAAATTAAACGTCGGATCAAATCCTTTAAATAAAGCCCCTCGAAAAACATCACGAAAACCTTCTACTGACAAAGGGGCATCTGCCATTATTAATTCCACATCCCCTCCATCGTAATTCCTATTAATATCCAATATCTTTTCATCTTCATACGCATCTTCGTATGGGTATGTGGAAGTACCAGCATCTACAAGCGGGCGCAAGACAACGGATTCCACTTGGATGTAACTATGAATCACCCCACCTTCCGTCATAACAGGCTGTTCGATAGCAGCAGTCAGCAATCTATACGCAGGAGGTCCCGCAACCCATCTTGATTCTACGGTACCGGTAAGCCGCACGCTCTGCCGCAAAGGCTCCGACCCTCCAGTATTATCATAGGTTTTACTGAAATTAGTAGTTCCTAATCTAAAATATACAGTCATAGCATCTGCCGTAAACACTTCCACATTATATTTTATCTCATACGTCCAATATCGTATATAAGTATTTATAAGTTGAAATATCGCTGTAGCTGGATCCCGTTGACCTACTTCAAGCGGAGGAATATGTAGTATCCCGTTTTTACGATCTAAAGTAAACCCGCCAGGTACCGTCCAATGATCAGGGTTATCATTAGTCCAAGCGGAGAAATCCCCGTTTAACATACGATTCTGAACGGTTCGGTAATCTTGTTTCAAGGTGTACTTTCTCCATGCCGGACGGTTCCAGGTACTTCCTTTATTTGCTATCCTAACAAGCGTTGCTCGTGGTACCGAAGCCGCTGTAGTTGGAAGTAATACATTAGTAACCGCATTGGAAGCATAGGTAAACGTATCAAAGAGAGTGCTATAAGTCCACAGACGTGTAGTGAAATCACCTAGTATGGCTTCCGTAGGACGGAATATAAACCACATGCCGTTGCGTTGTTTCAGAACGGCTTGAAACTTTTTCAACGTATCTTCCAGAACGTCATAATATGTTTTCCCTTCAAACGCTATACCATGCCCATAGGTTTGGTCCAACGGGCTATCCGCAACGGAACTATCGTGAGCATCTTCGTAAACATTTATTCCTTCCCTTATATTAAGTGCCAGATCGGTTTTGGTAAAGATCCACTCAAGTATTTTCAATAACGTAGGTATTGCAAGTCCGTATTGAATACTGGTATCAAACGAGTGATCCCAAACTAAGGTACGCAAAAACCCTAATTGATCTACGGCTTTGAATTTGTTTGGGTAAGGCGCCTGTTTATATTCCGCCTGGTATTGTTCCTGTTGCATAAACCCGTTCCACTCTCTACCTCCTGCCACGTCATACTCCACCCGGAATTCCCGGTTATTGGAAGTATAAAGATCCTGGAATTGAAAAGTAGTTGTGGGGTAAAGTTCAAAAGTTAATTGAGAACCATTAACCGGATCCAATAAATAATCCGAAGGCGTATCGTATTTAATCTGCACCGGATCCCCTCCTAACCTAACAGTAGTGCTGGATCCTTTATAGTTCTGTTTCCGTATTCTCAGCGTACAGGATTGGTGAAACAGATCCTCCCAGGTAAGCGTATATAATGTATTTCCTGCCCAAGCCATTACGTTATTGCTTCATGTTGTGTTGTAGCCCTTCCTAATTGAATTCTAAGCATATCACCTTCTAATAAAATATCTTCAACTTTTACACTTACGGTTTGCCTTTGTAATTGCCCTGGTGGAGTTACGGTTTTCCCGGACGTCAACATAGCAGGATATGAATCACCTGAAAAACCAGCAGGGACAGTACCGCCACCTGCCATTCCGATTCCAGCAAAGGATTTAAACCCTGCTCCGAATATATCCTTAAAGGATGCGGCTTTATCAAGTCCTTTAAATATCTTTACTTGCATTCCCGGTATCATCTGTAATACAATAGCTAAAGCAAATGCAGCTATTGTAGCAGCCACCAAACGCATGATCATCCCTTTAATGAAATCGCCAAAGAATTTACCGAAGCTTTTCAAAATTCCTTCTGTACTATTTAAAGCATCTGAAATTGAATTACTCATTCCCATAAATGCGGATGCAACTAAAGCAGGACCAGCAGCAGCATTCACAAAAGTATCTTTTAAATCCTCAACAGAACCAGCCGCAAGTGCCTGCATAGCAATTAATTCTTGTAACTGACGATTTAATTCAACAATATCTTCGTTCATCGGATCTATTCCCCTACGAAGAAGCACGTCAATCGTTGTTTCGAATAACTCGATATGAGCCTTCATACTATCAAACGCCGATCCCATTAGGGCACCATATTTAGCAAATAATTCTAATTCAGTGCCAAACTTAGTCATTTGTTTTGCTATTGCATCTACATCCAATGAGGCTTCAAGGGCTGTTAAATTGGTAGCTAACTTTATTACTTCTTTATTCAAAGGATCCATGTCAATTCTTAATAAAGCTTCAAGTGTAGTACGAGTAGCATTTATCATGAAAGCAGTATAATCAAATTGATCCCCTAATGCTTTTTGCATTGCAACAGCAAATTCAGTCTGTACAACTAATTCTTTTAGCGCAGTGTCATATGCTATATTTGTAACGGCTGCTTGCGTAGCTTTATTAAACTCTTTTGCTTTTTTTACTGCTTCATAATAATATGTAGTTAATATAGCTAATCGCTTCTGACTAGCCTCATTTTCCATTTCTAAACCTTCCGTAAGCTCAAGGCGTCGACGATATATTTTGGCCTTTATTCCTAATTGTATTTTTATATCCTCTGCCGCATTTAATTGCTCTGTTAGTCTTTTTAATTGCTTATCTGCTTCCAATCGCTTAACCGCTTCTGCTAATAATACAGTACTATAATCCCGCTCTAATTTTATTTGCGTGGTAATTCTCGTCATTAAATTTGCTACTTGACGTTTATTTAAAGTTTTTAATACTCTCATTTGCTCTTCAATGGATTGGGCTTGCCCCTGTAATTCTGCACCTTCTAGCAAAGAATCATTAAAATTATTTTGAGCTTCCGTAGCTTTTTTTGCCCACTTTTCAAAATCAATCATCCTTAATACAACTGCCGCTATTGCAATACCAAGTAATATAGCTGGGTTTCTTGCCATTACCATTGTTAATGCTCTAATTGCTTTTGTTGTACGTAAAAGCAATATAAGTAATCCTGGTAATACATTTCCTACTAACCAGCCAAGTGCTATAGATAATGGCCCGATAGCAGCAACTAAAGCTCCAATACGTATAATTGAGCGCTTCTGGGCATCGTCTAAATTATAAAACCACATAGCTATTTTCTGCATCCGCGCAGTAAATCTCTCCAGAATAGGAATTATTGATTCGCTAATAGTTTTTCCCAATACTGTAAGGGTAGTTTGGGCAGAAACAATTGCTTGATTCCATTTAAATTCCACAGTATCCGTAGCTGCTTTATATGCACCATCCAATGAACCCAATGCCTCCTCTAATGACTTAAATATTTTAATATTACTTTCCAAGTTAGCTCCCATAATATCCAATACACCTGATAAAGCCCGGATATTCGGAAATACCTTTGACATAACTTCTTCCCCATATTTAGCAGATAGGTCTTTTACTTCCATTAAAGCATCTAATAAACCATCCTCACGAATAGTTTTACGTAAATTTGCTGCTGATGTACCCATTCCCCATAATGCCATTTCCGCCTGCTGACTAGGTTTTACTAAAGCTGCTAACATCTGACGTAATTGCATTGAAGCGGTTTGCGCACTTGTACCTGTTCTGGTCATTGCGGCTACGGCTGCTGCAACTTGGTCAAATGAAACTCCCATTTCTGAAGCAAGAGGAAGAACCATACCCATTGAACTTGCTAAAGCATCTGCCTCGGCTTTACCTTCTCTAACTGCGGCCGTTAAAATATCAGTCGCCATAGAAGCAGTTAAAGTTTCTTTACCATAAGCATTCATAGCAGATGTAACTAGATCAGCTACCACTTTGGTTTCACCTAATCCTGCTGTAGATGCCTTGGCAGACATCTCCAAAACCTCCATCGCCTCTGCCCCACGAATACCAGCAGAAGTGATAAAAAATAGAGCATCCGCTAATTCTTTCGGAGCCTTTGCTAAACGAGGCGCCATTTTTAAAATCTCCTGCCCCCATTCATCTACTTGACTTTTAGCTATTCCTACCAATCCTGTTACTTTAGCCAGAGAGAATTCAAAGTCTTTATATAACTTAAACGCTGCTCCTCCAGCTAATGCTATTGGGACGGTTAATCCCATAGTCATTCCACGGCCAAACTTTTTCATGGCAGTACCAGTGGTTACTAATTTAGCATTGATAGAAGTAATAGATGCTGTTGTACGTGCTTCAAACTTTTTCATTGCTGCCTCAGCCGCGATTAATCCCGTAGTATTTACACCTAACGTTGCTATAAGTGTTCCTATATTCATGATTTACGTTTTTTCATTTGCGCTTGTTTCTGAATAGAAGTCCTGCTTTGTCCTTTCCTTTTTTGACTACGGGCTATATCGTACAATATTGCCTTCTGCTCTTCAACGGACTGCTTTTTAACTTCATCTGGTGAGTCTTTCATCCAATCTGGCATGAAATCCAATGGAACTTTCATCTCCGTACCCCCCGTGCCATAAACAGATATAACAAGGTTCGTAACAATCGAACTCAAATACGCCATCCTGAAATCATCTCTCCACGTTCCCACCGGATCCAGTCTATCGTACGCCTCCCATTCACTCAGCTGGGACGAACGCAACTGATCCAAAAGTTTATCCGGATGAACGACGCCTAACTCTCTGCAGAGTCGGAACTGGAATTGCCGGCTTGGCCGGCTTCTGAGTTTTTTACAAGAGCATCCTTATCCTCCTCGCTGATCTTACTCAGTGGTGAGGCTACGTTTACAATACGTTCCAATTTAGCTGCACTCATATTCATACTCAGTTGTTCAAAATCTTCAGGTTTAAGTATTAATTCACCCTCTGCATCGCAAATGGTACAAACCGCTAACTTAGCCCTAAAATCTCCTAAACGTCTTTCCAGCTTCACCCCTCCTTTTGACTTATCGTCATCCGTTACAAAGTACATTGAACGTTCAAAAGTATCACGTTCGCGTCCGGTCATCTCCCGAACAAATACATGGGAACCATCCCCCAGATCAACTTGTACGACCTCCAGTTTTTCCTTTTTCAGTAAACCATCGCGGTCAAGTAACTTTTCTTTTCCTCTTCCAATAATTCGTTTCATGATTAAAACTTTTTAAATAATTAAACAAAATATAATTCTTGATTAGAATCATACATTTTAGTCATAGCTCGATCCTGATCCTGAATTAATAACAGGTTCTCCACTAACTTGAATCGTTACATCCATTGTAATTTTGTCGTCTGTTGGAATAGCTAATCCTAATTCCATTACCAAACCTTCAAATTCCAATGATGTAGTCTCCGCGTCAGGGAGTAGAATCTCGTAATTCTGAAGACCATCATCCTCAAAATCAGCTTTCATTGTGTCGAAGTTATCTCTACGAAAGATCATCGCAAGAGTTACCGTTCCCCCATCACGAAAACCACCAATAAACTCTCGATATCCTCCTGTAGAACTCAACGACGTAACATCTATCGAAGCCCTGGTCATCCCTGGGCCTGTAATTGTTACAATCTCAGCAAGGTCCACCCAATTTGTTTCATCCCATCTGCGAAACAACGTGCCTTTTCCACTTACAGCTAAACTCATAATTACCTCCTCTGTAAATTAAAATTAATAATAAAACGTGCTCTATTATTATCATCCCAGTCCAGCAAAGCCGGACCACTCGAACAATAAATAATAGTATATAAAGTCCCGTTCCACGTCTCATGGTCCCGGCCGTGCAACGAGGTCATTATATCATGTATTAAATCATATCCTGTTATGTACGCGTTATTACGTACCCGTATCTGAATGGATGGTGAATAATAATCGTCATTGTCCCCATCCAGGGTTAACTGTGCAGTATTATCCGTATCAAATATAGTTACGCAGTTATCATGCTTGGCCGGTTCCTTCCCTACAAATAAATTTGTACCGAAAGTTAACCCTAACGAACCTTCCGCTACAAGCATATCCTTTACATCTTCTGATGGTGCATTCATCTTTTTATCCTTGCGTTTTTACCAATTATATGTAGTATCTGTTTTGCATTGCGTTTCAAAGCAGCCTCGAAAAACTTTGGTCCGGATCCTGGTCTACTCCACTTTATTTTATTGTCCATCATTTCATGAACCCACATGGCATAGTTTGCATTAAATCCTAATATCAAACCAAACATCTTAGCTTTACGAAAAGCCGTAGTAAACCAACTTGCCCTTAGATTCCCGGTATCCAAAGGAATTAACGGCGGAGTTTTCTCCATATCCCTTCGAATCATAATAGCCACTTCAATCAACCCAGCCGCACTGCGTACTTTTATGGCAAGAATCTCCTTACTGAGATTACTCAGAACAACATCCATTCCTTTTATTCCGGTATTCGGATTTATTGATTTTACTGCCATTATAAATATGCTACTCGTGCGAACTTATTAGTTGATCGTAGTACCGGGGACTTATCAAACCGCTCTATCGCGAACGCTCCATCCGCATCCTTTGGATTAGCTTCCTCGTCACTATCCAAATCATCCAGATCTCCTAAAAATAACCATCCTTGCTCATCAACGTCCTGCGTTACAAATACCCGTGCGCTGGAAATAAACTCCTCACCTAACCTAGCCCCCACCCGACTGATTAGTTCTATCCGATCCTCCCAACGACAATCAATCTCTACAGGATCAGCCAGATTCTTTCCTCCATAACCGTCCTCCGTCGGTGTTCCCCAGTAAACTGCTGTCTGGGTACAGGTCCGTGCTATAAAATTTTCGATTCCCATTAGTCAAAACTTGTTACTGCAAACATACTTGCTCCCTTCTTACCAATGTTTCCCATCTTACCCGTGGGATCCAATTGCATTACCATTTGCCCGTACGGCGTGGATGATAAATTCTCCCGAAACTGCCCGGTGTATTTAACCGAAGCATCCCCGAGTCGTTCCGTTTCCGTGGTTCGATGAATCGTACAGGCTATCATATGCGCCGTAAACCATTTCTCCACTTCCCCGCGTAAAGTGTTTCCAATAGCAGTATCACTACCGAGGACGAACGTCACCAAAGTATTTGCTGCGGTAATATAAGCATCAATTACAGGATCGCTTGCCGTTAAATCGTCCATTATCTGTTTGACTTCTGTCGCTGTTGTTCGTGCCATTTTATAAATCCTCCTTTACTTCTATTATAAGATGTATTGAGATTTCAGGACCACCCTTATAATGAATAAATTCACCATCTTTATTTGTTTTTACTGGATCAACTGTTGATGCCCTATCAATAGAACCATGAAATAATCGGAATTTTTTAGGGTTCTTATCATACCCTTCAAGTAAATTGATTATGTCTCTAATCTTTAGTTTCTGTTGTTTCATCGCTTATATTATTTATTAGTTAAAATCTTTATCTGCCTCAATTTTACTGGCAGTTTCAATCAGGAAATTACCAAAGTCCCTCATTTCATCAGTTGTTAATTCTCCACCAGCAGATGTACCACCAATAGTAAGTGTATGTGGTCTATCATTTCTAGCAATAATTTCCATATTTTGTATGCTAAATAATGTATGTGAAAATGTTTGTGTTATTTCTTTGTCTGGTACCATGATTTTTATTATTTATTAGTTAATTTTTCTTTCCTCCGAGCATGCCATAAAAGTGGATCAACCAGATTCAGTACTTCACTTTTCCAGGGCAGCCCCAACCACTCCAACGTCTGATACATTTGTTCGTAATCTCCATGCACCATCCGATCAGGCCAGATTACTTTACAATTCACTCCGTCGGTTATCATCTCAACAAACCGTTTCTCGTATTGATGTACCCACCATAACCATCCTTTTTCCTCGCTAATCACACCAACAGCCTTTTGATTTTCAGGCAATTTAAAAGCCTCCATATACCCAGTATGTACACAGGAACGAATAATATCACCTGTCCTGCGGCGGACGATAATCCACTTTGCATTTGGAAAAGCGTACGCCCATATCGGCCATATTAAACTCAACCTGGCATCTTTATACATCCACTGCCCGCGTTTGTATCCTTCTACGAGCATTATACGTTGTACTTTCTGTTTCCACTTTGTAGGGATGGATATATCCTCTACGACCGGTAAAGGAAATTGCCCTGATTTATCCGCTCCAATATCAGTAAAGTAAGAGTCCATCACTTCTTTGTGAATTCTATCATTCCCGAACATTCCCCGTTTAGACATATTCCCTCCAAAAGCACCACACATATTCACCACGGCGGCAACCATACTGGCCCCACTGCGAGGACAACCCGTTATTAATATTGGAGCGTGTTCGATCATACGTATTTACTTTTAACCATTGCCTTTTCTCGTTTGTGATGTTCCTTAGTGGTTATCCTGATATTCTGTTTCGGGTGCCTTCTGTAATACGCTAAAGTAGTTGGACAATACCCAATCTTCATTCCTTTGTGCAGGCAGCGTAAGTGAAATTCGTACTCCTCACAAATAGTCAGGGATTCATCAAATCGCCCTACCGCTTCAAATAACCCACGGCGATACATCACAGTAGGGCTATGAATAACATTCTTTGCTAGTAAATCCTGTAACGTAGGCTGGTGTATCCTCGGACGCTTGTTGACTCGCTTAGTGGAACCCTCGTATATCTCTAAAGCATTTCCGTGAATGAAATCCACGTTCTGAGACTCTATTGCGTGGACGGAATCCCGGATACAATTTTCTGTCAACATATCATCCTCGTGAAGATACTTTATGAAATCCCCCTCAACCTGATCCAAAACCTTATTGAAATTCTGCGGCCAATTACCTTTCCCTTTACTTAGAATAAGCTGAACATCACTCGGAACGCTGTCGATGGCTTGCTGTAACCATCCCCGATCCTCTTTATATGGTATAATAACTGTCACTTTCTTTTTCGGTTGGAAATCAGTTAATACATATTCCTTGATCCATTTGACTTTCTCCACGGCGTCGTAGATCCTGGGTTTACCGTGAAAGCAAATTATACTTGTTTTTCTGGGAATTTTAGACAACCAATCTTTTTTACTGGGCTTGAAATCATGAATGGTATTTGTTAAATCCTGCCAGAAAATATCCGCCTGTACTACCTTACGTAAAAAGAAATCCATTCTACTTTTATAAACTATACTCCTTTTCTTACGCCATTGCTTCCATATATTCTGAACTTTATACGAATTCGCCGGTACCCAAACCAACGCCGTAGCCAATTTATGAGGCTGATAAAAATCCTCCAGGGTAATAAACTTAGATGGATCCTTGACCAAATCAAATATACGTTCCAAAGACTGAATAATGGCAGTATCCAAATCTATGTATAAAAACGGGCGGAACTGTTCCATCTCAGGGCTGTATAAAACCATACGGGACCACGTTCCTATCCATCCATTTTTAAGCGGGATCAATTCGAAATTACCTAAACTATAATGCTCCGAAGCCCTATCCCAAAGACATATAATACGCGGTCGGTCCTCAGACTCCCACTTGCCGTGAATGTGATTAACAATAAGTTTCACATCACGAAAACTAAAGCCTTTTCCGTTTTTCAATACCAAAACTATCGTACGTGGGTGTTCATTCATTTTTTATGTACTTGATTGTAAATCCACTTGTAAGTCTGTTCAAGCCCTTTCTGTAAAGGATAATCCGGATGCCACTCAAGATTTTTATAAATAAGTCTATTATTAGAACTTCTACCCCGTACACCTAAAGGGCCCTCAATATGGTTTAAAGACACGTTCTTTCCAGATATTTTAATAATCATCTCCGCAAGTTGGTTAATCGTCACCATCTCTTCTGAACCCAAATTCATAGGCTCGAACGACTCCGCACTACCCATAAACCTTTCAATTCCATTAAGACACTCATCAATATATAAAAACGATCTGGTTTGTTCACCATCCCCCCAAATATCAATCGAACCACCGGATTTTACTTCGGCTACCTTTCTACATAACGCAGCAGGAGCTTTTTCTTTACCCCCTTGCCAGGTGCCATTCGGTCCAAATATATTATGGAACCGGGCTATACGTACATCCATCCAGTAATTTCTCTGACAAGCCAAATACAATCGTTCACTGAAAATCTTCTCCCAACCATACTCACTATCAGGTTCAGCGGGATAGGCATGCGATTCTATACAATCAGGATTATTAGGATCCATCTGATTATGTTCCGGATATATACAAGCCGAACTAGAAAAGAATAATTTTGTCCGACCCTCTTTTTTCATATACTTTGCTACGTTAATATTAATGTCACTAGAATTACTCATAATATCAAAATCATTATCCCCGGTAAATACATATCCGGCACCTCCCATATCGGCTGCTAACTGGTATACTTCATCAAATGGTTCGTTAAATACCGTCTCGTAATCAGAAGTATCACGTAAATCTACTCTCATAAAACTATCTGCCGTGGAAGAACTAAATTCAGGGTATTTAAGATCCACTCCCCGTACCCAATACCCACGTTGCTTTAACCGCTCCACAAGATGTGAACCTATAAATCCGCCTGCACCACAAACTAACGCTTTCATACTTTTATACGTTTACCACAAATAGTCATTCCCCTGACTTTAAACCCTCTCAAATCAAGCTTATTACTTCCAATAAGAGTAGGGGGATCATGTCTACCCCATCTAGTCACAAAAAACTCAATCCAATATTTAAAAAGATCGTTATACTCCCGCCGCCCCATAAGCCGGGCCTTTGGAACCATTGGATCTAATGTTTTTCCAAAAATATTATGATCTGGCAAATAATTACAATCATGTATTACCATATAATCCACCGTATCCTTATATTTTTTTATTGCGTCAATTCGAGCCTCCCAGGAGCCATTGTCCACAAAAACCAATTCCCACGGTTCGGTATCTGCATTGTAAAACTTTTGAATATTCTTATCATTAATAAATTTGAAATCATGTAAATCAGTTTTCAGATGTTCATATTTATTTAACCACTCGCGGTTATCGTCTATCGTCAAAACCTTAACTCCTCTTTGTGCAGCTAAATGTATCAAAGGGGTTGAAAAATCCCCAGCACCAAGCTCCAATACCGATCTGGAAACCCTGGCAAGCGCCTTTAATAAAACTAAACTATGTGATCCATATTGAGTCCAACGCTTAGTCATTGTAATAAAGCCTCCTTATCTTTTTTTGTTATGTGGAAAATATGAGTTTCCGTAATACACCACACATCACATATATCGTTTACTATCAATTTTGCCACTCCTCCGCAGCGATCTATTATCTTGGTAAAACACTCTACCGACCTGCAAAAACAACCAATACTTTCGTCACATTTCAACTTACCATCTTTTCGAGGAATCTTCCTATGCTGTACTATTAACGCAGGATCATCCCCAGTGTCCTCCATAAGATCCGTAGCTACGGATTTAACTGCCAACAAACCATCCTTTTTCAGTATCCTGATGAAATGAAACATCTCGTAACTCAGAAGTGGTGTCGGCATGTGCTGTGCTACGTTATTGCACAAAATAACATCAAAGTAATTACTGGGAATATTCTCCAAGTCCTCCAAGTTGTAAACAGCATTGCAGTATGGTTTAACTCTACGCAACGCCGTTGTGGATATATCAAACCCACTAACTGAGTATCCGTTTTCCCTGAGTCCTTTGGTAACATACCCCATTCCTACGCCAACTTCCAGAACCCGATCTTCACTTTCAAGGAAATCATTGACCCGTAAAAAATCCAATGTTTCTTGATACTCACAAGCAGACAAAGCGCCTTTATCCTTTTTCTTGTGAAGATCATCCCACATTTTTACTCTATCCTTTTCCATTTTCTACAATTAAAGATCGTTGCTCCACCAACTGCTCACTGGATAAATAATCCGTTGATACGTATGCCTTACAGTCCCCGTTTTTACTTTTATAAAAATTAGACTCATTTAAAAAATCAATATTTTTGATATATAAAGAATCATTGGTTTTAATGTTTTCGTATTTCAATAAATTATCATCCAATACCACGGATTTATTAAAGTACTCCGACCCCGGGTATACAGAAATAATAGTGACGTCCAATTCGTCCGGGGGAAATTCCTGCAACCACTGCATCGTTTCCTTGATAGTATCCTGTGATTCTCCGGGGTGCCCAATCGACATTAGTGCTTTGACTTTTAATCCACTATCCGCTGCTATCTTAAAGCACTCGCTATTATCAGCCACCGTACATCCTTTGTTTACGTTTGATAGTATCCTATCCGAACCCGATTCAAAGCCCACCAGAAGCCATTTAAAGCCCGCCAGACGCATTAACTCCGCCTGGCAGGGGGTAAGTAGATCACTACGCGTAAACCCCCTTAGATTAAGGCTAACACCGTGTTTCTTCTGGTAATGTATTAACGCTTGCAGTAATTGCTCGAAATACCGTTTATTTATATTCAGTTCGTCGTCGTAGAACATAAACCCTGTATAATTGTGTTGGGTGTGGAGCATATCAATTTCTTCCATGATATTCTCGATACTTCGTTTTCTGATGGTATTAAACGTCTTGGATCCCCGGCCACTACAAAACTCACATTGATACGGACATCCCATTTGGGAAATGATATTCGTGGCTTTTACTCCATCCAGGCAATAATCGTAAGAATCAAGATCCAGAAACTGTCTATTGGGAATTGCTACTTCGTCGTAATTCCGACCTAAAAATAAACGGGCGTTCTGTTCAGAATCAATTATCGTTTCATCAGTAGCAATAGCATCAACAATGGCGTATTCCCCATCCCCAATGACTATGGTATTTATGTATTTCAATAACTCAGCGGTATGTACCCAGCATATTTTTTTAATATCCCCTGTTCCTTTCACAAACGAGGCGTGCATTAATGTCACGTGCGGCCCGCCTAGAATAATTTTAACGGGAAAACTAGATTTAACAAATTTACAAAACTCGTATACTATAGATATCTGTGGGGTGGTGGCAGTAAAACAAACGACGTCTAACGCGTTCCGTGTAATAAAACTAGATATACTACCATAGTACCCCGTTACGTCCGTTAGATCTAAGAAATGGACGTTGTACCGGTCTAATTTACTCAGATGGGTAGCCACCCGCAATATACCAAGTGACATAAACATCCTTTGCTTAATTAAGAACTCCGATGGTGGATTTATGAAACCTACATTTACCATTGTGTGCTTAATATTTTATTCTTCCAGTACTCGAACGTAAGCTTTTCCATATTCCAAGTAATGGATTTAATTCTTTCATACTCACTCGATAAAAAATCCTCTGTAACATCTTCCCAATTATCTACAAAACAGATTGGCAAATCCTGATAAAACCGATTGTCAATACTGTGTGTATCAATAGGAATTGATCCCATATAAAGACATTCCCATTTACGGTGTGAGTCCATTCCGTTACCACCAGGGCAGAAAACAAATTTATGGTGGTAAATATTATGCAAGTACTCATCAAATTTAAAACCGTTATACCCATGTTCGGAACTGACCCACTGTTTGTTTTCAAATAAAGTATACAGTAATGGACGCACCTTGAGATTCGTTCCCTTAGCAACGTTTAAATACACAAGTTTTCTTACTTCCCTCGTATGTTTAAGTTTAGCAAGCATCTTCCCCTTCTTATCAACATTCCGAAACCACCGATCGTTCTCAAGTCCAGTAGGAAGTGATTCTAAACGTGGATCCATTGAATTAACATTTTTGGAATACCATTTCACGACATTATCAGGAATAGAAAAAAATAAAACATATTCAGTATTTCCATTCCCATTGGGTCTACGTAAGCCATACCCCTCAATACTACAATCACAACTATGTGTGACAATAACGAATTTCTTATCAATATTTTTAATCACTTCAAATAACTGCATCACGTATCCTATGTGTGTGTAAACAATGTTCCGATCCTTCAGCAACGTCAAATCAAAAGTATTTTCAAGCTTATCATAATCATCCGGTAATTTCTCATCCGGCGAGTATGTAAAGTCCACAATACCCTTAAACTTATCTCCTTGTACCCAGTCCATCTATATATTTTCTATCAACCCACCAATCTTCAAATGTATTTACCTCATCCGATACATCCGGGCAGGTTAGTTCGTATCCATGTATTGATAAAAATGCCCTTTGCGGGATTCGTTCCTGTAAATTAAAATGCTCCCCTATGTAAAGGTTATGCTCAATCGTGATAGCACCAAATTGAAACCCCATATTTATCAGGTTTTTAATCGTTTTACAATTAGCCCCTAAATCATCCACATCCAGACTCAGATAATCAATTCGTGCAGGCATGTTTATACTACGGAAATCACAGTTTGTTGCATCAGTCCAAAAGAACTTTGTTCGTTTTCTCCATTTTTTATACTTCCAATAATAATCTTTAATATCAAACGCAAAACCATGCCAACCCTTTTTATCCAATAAATAGGTATTGTTAATATTTTTAGGATGACCACACCCTACATCAATAAAAAATCCTTTATACCCCTCCGGGAATAAAGACAATACCCATTTATCTTGCCCTATCTGACTGTATGATCCCATGTGTAAAGTATATTATCAACTCCGGTTAATGGAGTTTCTGCTGAAAAATTTCCTTTCCTAAAAATTTCCAAGTTATACATCTGAGCAGTCCTATTTCTGCTGAAATGATTACAGGTCATATATCCTTTATTACAATGTTTCATGATTTTCTCTGCGTACCGTCGTTGATAATTAAAATCAACCTCACTGAACGCGTAATTACTTATGCACAGATCGTATGAATTCTTAAAACTAGCATTAGGCGTTTTGTATATGATGTTTTCAATATTAAAACACCTGAGATACTTTTCTGTAAGCACAAGAGCCTCTGGTAAATCAACAATGGTATATGATCGAGGAGTCATTATATCATGAATTATCTTACACTGCCCTCCGTAACCACCACCTATTTCTATAATATCCATATCAGTGAGGGAACCAAATAAATTCTCCAAATCCCCTAATACTTTAACATACCGCAGCGTCGTAGGAGAAAAAGCCCGTCGTGCCTCTTTATAATAAAAAACCTCCGGACTACCTATTTCGTCACTTCTTCCAAACAAAGGAAAGTAATTTACCAAATGAGGAAACTCTCGTTTAATTATCCTGATATAATCCATACCATGCTGTTTCCCGCAAGCCTCCACTACGGTTATATAATCAACACAGCTTCTGAACTTTTCAAAAACCACTTCATCAGCTACCGCTTCCGTACAAACTTTCAAATATTTTATGTAACTCTGATTCTCCATTTAATGTTTACTTAACCATGATACTTCCCAGTGATGAATTGCAAACGAATACGGTTTAACGTAAGAATAAGGGGCCTGAACTTTTCTAAAATTATTGGGAAATGGGTAAAAGAACCCTGGAGGAAATGCCACCACCCGCTCAGTATCCTTCGTTACGGCCTCTAAAAACGTACGAGTAAAAAAGAACGATCCGGAGCGTTCAAATATCTTTCTCCAATTAGTAGCATTTCTCCCTACTACAACCCTTTCTACTACACTCTGCATTATAAAATGATTTGGTACGGTTCCAATCAACCCAATATAAAGTTCTAGTTTACCCGGGAATCCGATGCCGGTATAAAAATCAAGGTAACACAGCGGAGCAAGTGATTTAAGACATTCAAAATCTGTATCCACATAAACTCCCCCGAATTGATTAAGTATATGGTACCGTAAATAGTCTGATTTATGCCCCATGCTTCGTATTCTATCAAATAAGTCCCGATCAGGTAACGCTACTTCATGCGTGTTTGCATCGGTCCATAGTTTATACTCCCAATCTGGATTAAATATTTTCCAACTATCCACCCACGCTTTGTATTTATCCGGCAATGTACTCCCCAACCATATCTGATGTACCTTTTTGGGTATCCTTTCAGTGGTATCCGTAGATCGGGCGTAATTCTTTTCATACAAAGTGCGGACAACCCCCCAGGCAGGAGAATTATCTTGCCTCTCTTGATTGTAATCGTACGAATCACGAATCAAGGCATCATAACTTTCTGATAAGTATCTATCTAACATGCCCCCTATAATAATCCATTATAGCTTCGTTATTATTTGTAAGTTTTCCACCTATGTCTGATACATCCGATCTCTGCGAAGCGACAATCGGGTAAACAATAAAACAGTTAAACCTAGCCTGAACCTCATGGCAATAAAACACATCCAAATTCTCCCCATCTGTTCTATAATGGTTATTCACAATAAAATCAACCATCCGTTTGGTGTTATATATTACAGCGTGCAGGGAATATGCCCGTTTTAATCTATATAAATTACGGGAGTACCTATGTAACCGTTTTTTAACCATTGCACCTAACCACAAAGCATCACAATCATCCGGTAACTGGCGTATAGCCTTTTCAACCAGACTCCAGGGACGCAGTAACAGACAATCATCCTCAAATACGATAAACGGAAACTCAGTCTGAGCCGATATAACAGCTAAATGAGATGCTGCACATCCATCCTGCCCACGCTCTGCTACTATCCCAGAAAACCGTTCCACTTCAAACGGGAAGGGTTGCTCCATGAAACTTTTCAGTCTATCTGGTCTGCTATCCAAATTAATTACAATCGCTTTCATATCTCTGCAATTAATATATCGTCGTCTACTTCTCCGAAGGTATACGTGATTTTATACCCAGGATTAATAGAATATATAAATTCTTCAACGTCACTAACTCCGTACGGGAGATCCGCCCACTCGGCTTCGTGATCCCGTAATAACCGGATATCATCAATTAAAATAGTGTGGTTCTTTATAGGATGTTGTTTAATAATTTTTAACTCCTCCATTAATGGTACAGGAATCATTCCTCCCTCTGTATTCGGATCACTCATGTAATGGGCGTCCAACCAAAATGTACAGCGTTCGTTTATTGTTTTCAGTATTTCAGGCAAAATCAACATTGAATCCCCGAAGTGCAAATAAACGTTTTTGTAAGGTTCAAATTTTTCCTTGCAAATCTGATAAAAATGATCGTTGACTTCTATTGAAATAATCTTTGTAAATCCTGCTGCCAAAGCCGCATCAATTCCCCATCCGGCATAGGAGCCGGTTTCTATAAATATAGAATTCAAATGTGGTGTGAAGTCTCGTTTCATAATAAATTTTTCTTAACATAAAAAGCATCTCCCCACTTCTTAGGAGTCATATAAATGGCTACCCGCTCGAACTCAAAAGCATTCAGGTAGCTGTCTACTTTCGGAAGTAAATCCGCCCCTACATACAATTCCTCCGTATTTACTTCGGCGTAGATATAATCAAGTTTACCAAGCAATCCCCCAAAACTTTTAAGCACATTCAACTCAACCCCCTGAACATCCACGTTCAAGCAATTAAATTCGTTAATGTCAATGGAATTATCGTGTAAGAAATCATCCATACGCATCAAAGTAATTTCCTGATCGCGTACATATCGTATACGCGGGTAATGCCGTTTGTGGGTTCCTAGATCAAGCAAAGAGGAACTCTGCCCGTCGTTACTGGAAATATGTAGTACTGCTGTTTTCAAAGTATCGTGAATTCCTATGTTGTACGCTGCATGATTATTATACTCAGCGATATTAGCTTGTAGTATTGCAAATATCTTATCATTGGGTTCAAACCAAATCACACGAGTAAACCCTTCGGCTTCGTACATATCCAATTCCTGCCCGGTATGCGCTCCTACATGAAGCACCCCGCGCAAGTCTTTTAAATATTTTTTAAACTCTGTAAATAACATATCACACTTTTACCCATCTATCACAATAATACATTTCATTCGCCTTCTTCATCAATTCCTTATCACCAAGTTCCCTGGCTCCACTAATCCACCCACTTGGAACAATAATAATATTATTCAAGTAATCATCCAGAATAGCCATCCAATAACTAAGCGTACTATTGGAGATGATATGATGTTTACATAACCGCATCAATCCGAAATCAAGATGAACGTCCAATTGAACGAAAGTAATTTTCCTGGATATATACGCCTCCTTAAACTTCTCCCTGCACCACGGGATATCATCACTGAAAATATAAACATCGCCTTTCGTCAACGACAAAGCCTCAAAGTAGTAACTAAATGGTAATTCGTGAAATCCACCTTGTAAGACGTAATCACCACGGCGTACGTGCATAGATACCGAGTCCTCACAACTGGTAATCTCCTCCTTTAGACGCCGAAACTCATCGGTCTGGCATTCCTCCCTGATCTGAAACTCCTCGCGTAGAAGGGGTAAAAAATCCTGGAAGTAAATTATATGTTGCCAATAACCTTCAAAATTACAATTAGCCCGCTTCAACAACGCTAAATCATGCCCATCTTCAAGTTTCTGTATACCACTAAATCCAGCACCTATTATCATATGCTCATGAACAGTCTCTTGCTTTAAGTATTCGCTGGCTTGCAATTCTAAACAAAATTTATCTAAGCAATACGGACGGGGCCAAGCTTTCCTCCGGGTACCACTACGGGCTACCTCCTTACCTGTTGGTAATTTAAACTGCACGTCAATACCGTTTCTCATTTGGGCCTTACCAAAAGCATATTGGAATAACTGATTCCCTAAACCCCCCATTATTCGTACTACGTTCATAATAAATCGTTTACATTACACTTTGTAAAACACTCGATTGCACTATCCGGACAGGCGTTCAGTATTTCTATTCCCATACGAGCTGCATCCTTTGCAATGGGTGGAAACCCACGTAAATGCCGATGAAAAGGCATTTTCTTTCTCCTTCTGTCATCAAACGTAGTTCCGCGCCCGTATAAATCATGCCAGTGTTGATTGTTTCCACTACTCAACTTCATATCAAACCCTAACAAGACGATACGTTTTGCTCCGGTGTGAGCTGCTAAACTTATCGCAGCAGCTCCTGAATTACCATTCCAACTAACCTTCATCGGATTTGAGCTTATACCGTGTGAATGACTTTTATCTCGTGGTAAAAATTTAATCCACTTCACATCGTTTGTCCTGGGATGGCAAGAGACTTTTATGCCTTGAAACTTGGCTAACGCTTCCTGATTCTTTAAAAGAAATCCGCTATCACCAAAAAATACTAAGTCTATCCAATCTCCAAGCAAATATGCTACGTTCACTCCAATAACGTGCTTGTCATGAAGTGCGCTCATATAAGGAGAGTACACTTGTGGTGAAGTTCCCTTAACTACACTATGAATAATCCTGTTAGGGATACCAAATTGTCTTGGTACCGAAGGTCCTCCACCTATGATCCATACATCTCCCCCTTCCCACATACGAGGGACCCGCCACATCACTCAGATAAATCCGCAATCAATTTCTCAGCTACATCCTTCTTTAGTGCTTTTTCGTTAATCATTTTCCCGTTGATGTCTACTACATCAAACCATCCTCCGGATCCACGAGATTTCAATTTATATTCAACTACATCCGCCTTTATTACTGGGGCAGGTTTTCCGGGAATAGGTGCTTCTCCAGGGATACTATCCAAAGGAATAACCACATCACGAAAACCCGTAGGTATTTCGTTTGCTGCAGCTTTAAATGTTTCCCCTGGTTTGATTATCCGTCCCTTAAACCGAAGGGATCCCCCTCCAATCTTTTTCCACCTAATAACTTTTTCTGTTCCTATTACTGCACGTTTCATAATATAACCTCCTTTACTTTATAAAAAATCACTTGATTAGTGGCTTTTCGCTAAGCCGACATGTGTACTACACCACATCTGCCCGCTTGATCACTTCTGATCTGAGGGACTTGAATGGTAAGTACCTTATATTTGGTGACGAAATTACCTTCTTCACCCCATTGAACATTCTGCAGTCCCATTCCACGTACCAAACGAACAACATCTGGTGTCATTTGCACCAATAAGAGGTTATTTGCTGGTAATGAATCAACTACCTTAATGCCTTGAAGTGCTTCAAACTTCAGCATACGCTCACGGATTGTAGTTCCCGGAGTTACAGCGTTATAATCAGCCTCAATCGCCATTTGATATCCAGTAGGAATATACAACATGTACGGTCCGAAAAAACGGGATGCAATAGCTGCGTTTATCAAAGTCGTAACATCAGTAAGCATAAGAGCTGCCGTAATTGCCGCGTCATCCCATGGAAGTGGTAATGCTACCGTATTACGATCTGGATGATTAAGATAACTGTAAATACTGTTCCGACCACGACTATCAGTAGCTCCAAAAGCATACTGAGTATTGGTAAACAACATATTTTCCAACCACTCAAGTATTCTACGAGCTGCATGCTCGGCAGAAGTAGTATCCAAAGGATTACCTAAAGTCCGACTAGATGCTAATACCCTGGCGTTAATCTCGTAATCAACGTGTATAATAGGTATTGGTAGATAATTGTGTTGGAATACCGGACGATCACCCTCTCCACGGGTTACAGCGTCCATAGTCATAGCAGCCTCCATAGAGTCACTCACGTCATGCCATTCAAGTACAGTATTACCCATTGCATTTCCCAAGTTATACGTTAGCCCTTTACTGATCAGGTCTTCAATTCCTCCGAGCCTGTATCGCTTAGCTGCTAACAAAGCATCATCTAACCGTTTCCACTCATCCCTGCGGAGCGTGGCGTTCGTATTAATTGCAGGCTTTGTTATGTAATTAGCAAGCTTTTTTGGATCTCCTCCATTATACATCGTAACATGTGACGTTCCGTCTTTTTGAAGCCACGGACGCAGCAAACCGATATTGAGTCTTCCATTATTCTGTAACTGAGTAGCTACTTCTCCTTGCGTAAGTTGGCCATCTCCACTTATTAAATCAACTTGTGTTTTCATTTATTTTGCCTCCTTTCGTTTTAAAGAATTCTTACTCGTATACGTCTGTTAAATCCAAGCGGGGAAACACTTGAGTCATACCCCCATTCACTGGATTCAGCTCCACTGGAACCTGTCAGATCAATTTCTTCAAGAGAAATTCCAACGATACTATGTCCGTACTCAACTTCTCCTCCGGATCCAATATCAACGTAGTATAATTGTAATTCACCTGTACCGTTTGACTCAAGAAAATCACCAATATGTACATGGTTATTATCTTCAAGAATCGCATTTACGATATCTCCTCTATTGGGTATCCAGCACTGCACTTTATCCCCAGCACCAAAAGCATCGTCAATTCCGTCTCCTTGAAGCTCATCTTCCAAGGCAAACATCGTAAGAACATTTCCTCCCTCAGTAGAATGAGCCTGTACAGTATTTGCTGTAGTCAACTCAATCAATTCACCAGGGATTATCGCCGCGGCCGCGTTATACTCTTCTACTATATCCGCAAACTTTTTTAGCTTAATCGTTTGTTTTGCCATTATTTTTCCTCCTTTCCTTATTCTTTATCTAATTCAACACCAGCGGGAAGTAAATGCTCCTCTTCGTTGGTAGATTGCTTGGGTGTACTGATTAATGAATAATCAGCTACCTCCGGTATTGATTTATGAATTCTGACTAATGTTTCCATATCGGCAGCTTTCAAATAATCTTCGGGCCAGATGTCTTTAAGACCTTCTGTAATGGCTTTTACCATTTTAACCCTTTCAGCTTCATGCAACTTCAATCCTGAACGCATCGAATCTTGCATTTCATTGGGTAATATCTTGATAAAATCCTCCGATGTTTGGAGAGATTCTTTCAAGACTTTCAGTGCTTGCTCTGCATTAACTTGCAGAGGCTCTGGTGTTTTCTCCTTCTTAGGATCTGTTTTCACTTCCTTATCTGGGATAAGTTTGTTTAACAGCTCCTCGCTCAGAGTTAACAACATCTCCTTGTCTTTTTCATCAAACTTGGTACGCTTGTTAGTAATTAACTCGTTTACCAAATCTTCACAACAGGGAGTCTTTTTCTCTTCACTCATGTTAACCTCCTTATTAGAATTATTATTAAACTTCGTCCTGGTAAATCCAGAACGTTTTTCCTTTTCCATAACAACAAATTTTGTGTCTTTACGAACTTCAACAGGTAACCCCACAAGTTCAATCGTATTATCAGTCATTGTGTAATCCTGTTTATACATTTGAGTTTCCACTTTACCCGATTTAGTATAAACTAAATACTTATCAAATAACTCCTCAAGGTAATACCACGTATTGTCAGTTCCCTTTGCGTTGAGTATTTCCCAAACCTGATCAATTCGTTCCTTGTATCCAGGTTTAGCGTGATTTCCAATTTCTGAAATTGAATATCCCTCTACACGTAAAGACTTAATCATCTGCAACGTTTCTTTTTTCACATTTTTGCCTCCTTTCTCATCATTTTTATTTTCATTACTATTTGATCGAATACCACATCCATCATTCCAAGAACAGGCGCCTTCCTCGCCGGGTAAGAGAGCAAGATGATCTGGTCTTAAATTTCTGGCCACAGTTCCGTATTCTTCGTTTTCGTAAGTACCTGAAACATTTTCTTCATCGGAAAATACACCTACACTTACATCCAATGGTTTCTGTGCTTGTATAGCCGCTAATGCTTCAGGACTTATTTCTTCCAATCGAGCTGAATCTATCCAAACCTCCGATTTAAGTTTCTCACCATCCATTTGGGTGTTAAATACCCTCCCCACGATTTCCGCATCAAGCACTTGGGGTGAATTGGCAGAAATATTCTGACCGTCAACATCAGCAGGATGGGTCACCACGACCGGTATTCCATTCCATGATTCCGGGTATCTTCCTAACTCGTCAGCCAAATGAAGCATCGGTCCACCACTTCCTTCATGAACCCCCTCAACCATCATAGTAGCAGGAACCACTAAATGCTCCCTACCGTCGTACATCTCGGTACGAACTTCGTAATTATCATTAATCTGCTTAAATAGTTCCATATCTATATTGTTTTAATTTCCTTATTAAAGTTTTCCAGTAATCATAGATTGTTTCCACGGTAACGCAATACATCTACATTGTGGATGCAGTGGAATCATCTTATCAATAACATCCAACGGAAACACCGATCCCTCCAAATCAGCACACTGGTTACATACTCGGTTATCTCCAGCGGTCATCCATTCACCTTTCACCACAACCCCCTCGACAGCCCAATTCCGATACTCCTGAATCGTTGCTTGATGGTGCGCTCGTATAACTTCCGTACGAGCCATTATCTCAGCACGCCGCTGAGCCGGTATAAAGCGTCCTAGCGTGTCTGTAATGCCGAGTTCCCCCATACCTGACCCATTTATACTACTTACTAGCTTTCGAGCCAGTAGAAGCGGTCCATCACCGTCTGCGATGCCCTGAGCCAGCACTCTACTGATCTGCTGATCCATTTGGGCTGTAATTCCTTTTAACTCAGAAAACGTACGACTATACAACAACCCCACACGATCGAGGTGAAACGGCGTATTAAATGATATTGCAATTCCGCCGGTCGCGTCTATCGAAGGTACATCAAACCCGGCTTTAGTCAGTTCGTAACGCGCACGGATCACTCCACGCTTATACGAATCCTGTATATATTTATTTGTCCACGCTCCCTCTACGCCCACGCCTACCTGATCCAATTCAATAACGGATAGTACACCAGTATCCACCTGAGTCTGAAACCAACGCATGAACGCAGCCACTTTATCCGCACTACGCGGGAAAGCGAATGCTCCCGGTGGAGCCGGATTCATTTGGAATGCGAATGGTGTGGCTACTGTACCCAGACGTAACCCAAACGCGTCGTTCTCGTCAACCGTTTGTCGTACCACTCTGGTTAATTCACTAAACCTACGCCGCATATCAGCTACAAACGCGTTGCGCAGAGTAGTGGTGCGTGTAGGATCTATCCGAGCGTAACTTGAAATCCCTTGATGTATATGTTCTGCTGTTTCTATCATTTATCTTTATTTGGAAAACAAAAACACTTTCCATCAGCATTGATGTGAACATCCATTGAATGACATCCGTAAACTCCTGGGGCTAACTGAACATTCCAAGCACATTCATTATTATCACAAGTCAATGAGACTTTCCCAATTTTACAAACCCCACCTTCAGACCAATGAGTACATTGTTTAGCCTGACATTGCCATCTCCCATCAACCTTTTTCCAAGTACATGCTCCGTTATTCCCCATCCTTTTGTATTTGTGTAACAATTATAGAATGCTTTTCTCCTGCTTCATCATAATCTTCATCCTGATGCGTGTAGATATCAGTAATACTAAATCCATTATTTTTAAGTAAATCAATAAATTCATCCATCATTACAAATTCAGTCACTGTTCCATCAATTTTTTGAGAATCTGAATAAATAAAAATTGCACCTAATCCACCTGGTTTCAAAACTCGTGCAACTTCTGATAAACTCTTCACCATATCAGTAGAATGTAAAACACTTAATGAATAAACTGCATCAAAAGAAGTGTCAGAAAAAGATAATTCCTCCGCATTCCCTTCTTGAAAATTAACTATAACCCCAGCCCTAACCGCGTTCTCTTTTGCTACTTCCACGGCCTCTGGTACAATATCAATTCCAGTTACACTTAATCCTGCTATGGCAAATAAAATAGAATCCTTTCCATTGGCACACCCTATTTCAAGAACAGATGTTTTATTTTCCTCAACTAATTTTAAAGCAAATTCCTGAGCAAATTGAGATGGTTGTAAGTCCGCCATCCAATGTGCCCCACCATCTTCATAAACTTTCTTCCAATCAACAGGATCTACCTGTAATTGAGTAATTAAAGCTGACTGTACTATTACCGGTGGTATGATAGGAGTTTGCGCAATTATTTCTTCCTCTTCTGGGGTAAGTATTCCTTCTTCCTTTACAAAAGCCGCCTGCATTTCCATGATCAACTCAATATCAGCTTCACTAAATCCCAGGATCCACCTCAAGAAGGCTTCCGGAGGCATTACACCTTCCGACATCGGGGATGCTGCATACTTGGCTAATGCCTCGGCGCGTATCTTTCCAATATCAACTTTATCCTTTTCACTCGGAGCAAACAGGTCCTCCCACTTCACGTCGAACGATCCCTCAGCCGGTTTGGGTAATATCCCATATTTAATACACGCCTCAACAAACGGTCGGACGATACGTGGTTCGGCATATTCCTCCCGGCGTGATTGTACAAACGAGTTCCACTCGTCCTTATCTTGCGACGATGATAACTCCCCACGCTCACTACCCGTCAGGATACGCTTAGGAATGCCTGTAACAGCTGAAATCATCTGTATTAGTATATCTACATGATTCTGTGGGTTAGCTGCAATTTGCTGCTCTAAGGCTTTTAATTCTACACCTTCATTAATAAAAAGTCTTGATAAATTATTATTAAACTCATCAACTTGCCCTTGTAAATCTTCCTTTGTAGCAGGAGTCATTGTAAATTTTTCATCCAACTTACCTTGATACCCAGGACGGGCACCACGCCAAAACATCTCAGCATCTCCACCAACTACCTTTTCCAAATCCAGCAGACGGTTAAATACTGGCTGAAGTCGTGGTGTTCCTTCTACTTCTGACTCCATCATTTCATCCACTACATGAATAACCCTGGTCCAATGCACCAGAATCCGAGAACTGGTGTTTGTCATAGTATCAGTGATTGTTATTTCGTATTCCGTGGGTAGTCCATATCGTTCGTTGGCTGTGCGGGCTTCATATTTAGAAATTTTAGCATTTCCCTCACCCAATGGTTTTATATATAATAGTTTTAGTTTTGTTCCTTGAACCGGTAAAGCATAATCCTCTTTCTTTTGTACATCACTCAACCCCAATAACAATACTCCGTACCGCCCCAATCCGGTTAATTTATCCAAACGCACAAACCGGGATTTCATTCCCAACTGATCCTCCAATTCCATCCAGGCCTTTTCCAGTGGGGTTTCTTTATCATCATCCGATTCAATAATCTGTAACGGACCCCGCCACGTAACTCTAATAGGACGGTCAATGATAGCACGGGCAATATCCTGCCGACTATACCGAGCTGCGTAATCATCATACCCCAAATCTGCCGGCATTGGATATCCTAACGCTTGGTACATATCCCGATCACCTCCGTACTGGTATCCTAACCGAACTGCTAAATTAGCCCTACCAATCACCTCACTAACAAATGTCTTGATATCCGCTTGTGTAACGAGTTTATTACTTCCCCCTGGAGTAGTTCGTTTCATTACAGTTTAAAATTAATTTAATAAATTTTTAATTACAAATATTGCAATAAGTCCTATTAACGATAACACCCCAATAGTGAATGAAGCCTTTGGATTGCGATGAATAAGTCTGAATACTCGTGTATCTTTTTCCAAAGTTCCTATCCTGTTGTTTTGTTTCTCCTGATATTCAATAAGCTGATCAAGTTTATAAGTCTGCAAATCAACACCGGCTTTTATCTCTGCTTTGAAGCCTGTTAATTTAGCGTCAATGGTTTCACTCTGTGTTGCAATTAGCTTATATATCTCTTCGTTTCTCATTATTTATTATGCTTATTCTTTTTAACATTGTAATCGCCTTCGATTTCTTCTGCTTATAAATACAAGCATTATGAGTATAAAAGCTATCCATGAAGATTGTTTTTCAAAGGCTCCTATATATACCAGTGTTGCTTATTATTTTACGTATCAAAATTATCCCGATCTTATTTATATCAGTGTCGCTCATTATCTATAATTATTCAAAAGGCCATGTAGTTCCATCTCCACCATTAACTGATTCTGTTATTTCGTCAGATGTTAAAACTCTATCATATACACTAACTTCATCTATTAAACCAGCAAAATACTCACCCGATCTTCTTCCTATAAAAAAATCGTCAAATGTCAAGGCTTTTAAATTTGTACCACTACCAGCATCTACACCATTTATCCAAAATTGATAATTTCCTGAAACATCATAACTAAAAGCTACATGAGTCCAGGTATCATTAGTAATTCCACTCGAAGATGTTCCAATAGAAGCTACGCCCCCTTGTAATAATTCTAAATTTTCATTACCCTTTACTCTAAATTGGAAACCATTGCTGGCAACTCCTGTAATTGTCCTGTCGTCATCTACTCTTGTTGTGGGATGGGTTTTTATCCACGCAACATGGGTACATACAATTTCCTGTAATGCACCACAATCAAGATAGTCATTACCATCAAAACTGTAACTATTATCAATTTTACCTGCCGCTCCCTGTGTAGGAGGTCCATTCAATGTACCATGAAAAGAATTAACAGTATCACGTGCCTGTGAAACTGATCCATCTAATTTCCAGTAAGCAACAAGACCATTTAATAGTGTTGATGGTGATGTAACAATTACATTCGATGTATCAGTTGATTTTGTCCATATTGTTGTTCCTGATTTACGTTGAAATAAACTATATGCAAAAATAGTGTCAGCATCTTCGTATAATTTAATCTTTAGTCCATCGAAATTGGAAGTATCGGAACTTGCTAAAACAAGAGAATCAGAGTCTTTACCCACCGGAGCAGTTAATCCAAGAATTTTAACAAGCCTTATCGAGTCTGGGTCTATTGGATTTGTGCTTACTTCAGCAAACTGTACAGCTACAATATTAGTATCCTCACCAACACCAGCAGATGAAACGGTAAAACTTTCAACATTGTTTAACCCCGTTGTTTCATAAACATTTATATTCGGAGGATCACTCAAGGCTACCCCCTCAAAATCTGTTGTCAATCCGGTAACAGCCACACCAGCACCAACAGCACCGGATGAGTCCTGCAAGTGCTGTCCTGCAAAGTCAATCGCAAACGCAGGATCTGTTATAACGGCTGTAGCTTCAAAATTCGCCAGTATCTCCGATCTTTTCCAGTAGGTATTTTCAACTCTTATAATATTTACATCGGTAACGGATGGGGAATAATATACATTATTAGAATGAATCAACGAACCATCTAAAATTTGCCTGATAGAATAGCCCCTGTCACTATTTGCTCCTGTGTAATTATTGAAAATAATATTATTTTTAAAAGTCACAGCATTGGGAGCGGAACTATATTCAATCATCCCATGCACTCTTTGTGATTCAACCGTATCGTTGCCAGCAATTATAGTATTGAAATTTATCTGCAAATCAGCATCCCAATATTCCTGCCCTATCCCTGCAATATGTAACACCCCCTGTTCATTCATTTCTGTTCCATCGGAATAAAATTTATTAAAATATATATCCCCGTTTGTTGCCCCCCCGCTATTAAGAAGTAGGGCAGGTTCACCGACCGTTGTTACATCATTGTATCTTACGATAAAATTATCAGGGAAAAATAAAGTATCTGTGCTGTTCCTTTCTATTGTTATTCCTTTGCCCGTTGTGGTTGTTGTGACAAGTGTATTATGCTCAATGATAGAAGTTCTGATTTTATTATTTAGATGTATTCCGTTCCCCTCGCCCCCAGCAAATTCTCTCCAATCGGTAACCGTATTGTATCCGATATAAGAATTTGTAATCTCCAAGTCTGCATCTGTTGTGACGTAATAAGAAATGGCATGGGCAGACGTTCCGTTTACGATATTCCTTTGAACTGTGATATTGTCAATGTTGTTATTCACAGGTTGAACAAGTATGCCAATCTCGTATGAACTGCCATCACCGATATCATGAATATTGCAATCCTGAATAGTAATATAAGCCTCTGCGTTTTGTGCTGTTGGCCCGGATGAAACACTTCCTATTACAAATCCGAATCTTTGGGTATTATTGCCATCAAATTCAATATTCTGAAAAGTAACATATTGACAATCTACTACATGAACAAGGGTAAAATATTTAGGAGCATTACCACCATCGCTATTTGATTGGATTGTAGCTTTAGTGCCTGCACCCCATGAACTACCATCTATAACAATTGGATTACCTGAAGTTCCTGATGAACCAGTTATTTCAAATACATTATCTATTGCCCAGGTATCAGCATTATCAAAGAAAATTGTATCTCCAGATTGGAATGTACCATTATCAAACTCAGTACTTACTTTTGCTGTAGTTGCCCAGGCTGAATCTTGAGAGTTTCCATGCTTAGTATCATCACCGGAGTTACTTACATAAAACTTAGCGGTATCTACTTCGGCAGCAGCATCGTAATAAGTCAGCACCTTTGATCCATCAGTGAGAACAGAGGGATTGGATGTAAACGTTGCTGAAATATCCCATTTGTCGGAGAGATATTCTGTTATTTTATCATGGTCTATTGTTGGTAACGTAGCATTGTAGCCTATTACTTCCATTATTTCACAGTCGGCATAAGTAGTTAATCCACCTCTTGCCCCAAGCGTTATACCATCAAGCACACTAGCCCCAATAGCCCCCGCATCCACTAAATCTCCATTAATCCAATAATTTGAAGTTAACCCGTTAAATTCACCTACATGAAT
>SDBU01000295.1_pt1 | contig 71238 bp, 93 predicted proteins | sample 2277071 | NCBI WGS metagenome assembly SDBU01 (sample SAMN10397929, study PRJNA504765) | marine sediment metagenome | isolation source: marine sediment core GS08_GC12, 126 cmbsf | place: Arctic Ocean: Gakkel Ridge, Loki's castle | collected 2008 | reverse complement strand
CCCTTTAAGATGATTGGAGTAGCTTCTGATTGATTCCGCTTCATTTCAAACTTAAGCATGAATTGATATTGGTCACCGTAGACCTCAGACAAAGCAAGCGTAACAACATCCTCAATGAACTCTTTTGCTGTTTCCTGTGTCAGCATAAGCACAGCATTGACAGCATCAAGAGACTCTTGAGCAATCAGTTCATTAGTTTGTGACTCTTCCAAGTCAGATTGAATCTTAGATTTTCTGCCAAGGAGGGCTTTTTGCTCTCCTCGTTTTTCAGTATAGAAAGTAAAGTAATCAGGCATTATCTTGCCCCTTTGCGCATTGCAATCTTGTTACCAATCACTACAGTCCCCTTGATCCTAATTCTCTGTTGTGTTCGTGCCTCAGTAAACTCCACAAATCCGCCAGATGGATAGGTCACATTGACCGCTTCCCATTGAAGGATTTGATTGTTAGGTGTCCACAATCTGATAGTAACAGGTATTTTATCATTAGGTAAGATAGTGACTCTACTCCTTGAGAAGGCAACACCAGATGCAGCCATCAATACGATTAGCATGACACATACAGATACCCAACTGAGTTTCGTAGTCATTTTGAGTCTCCTCTATCTTTATCGTCCAATTCAGAGCCTTTGATACTGTCTCTTGCCTTATTTATGAAGTCTCTTGCCTTGGAGGAACAAGAATCATCTGTACAAGAGTTGCGAAGTACTTCTTCATTGTGAAGTAAGACATAATTATATACCAAGTGAAGACCATTTTCAATCCTTCTCGACAGCATCATATAAATTTCACTTGGGAGTGTGTCTCTTTGGTTCTCATCCGCATGTATTCTTTCACGCGCTTCTGTGAAAGCAGTCAGGATTATCTCTTCTGCTTGTCTCAATAATTCACTAAGAGTTTTATTCATTGTTCATATTCTCCCCACTCCTCTACCAAGTCATCCATCTGCCCACTTAACTCAGACAAACTTGCATCAATTGAATCTATACTTTGTGAAAGATCATCTAGTTTCTCAGCAGCATCTTCAAGGGTCTCGATCCCAAATTGATCAATGAGTTGCTGCATCAGAGCTTCCCGCTTCCCTTTTAATGCTGCTTCTTTAGTTGCAGCGTTAGTCATCTTCTCTTTCAAATCAGAAATCTTTTTAAGTAGAGCTTCATGATTCATTGTATCTCTCCTTACAGGTTTTACACATCTGCTCAAAAGGCAAACTCATACATTCTCTATGCAACTCATACGAGAGTTTTAGAGAAGGCTGAACCTTCCCATCTCTTTCCTTAATACCAGCGCAAGATCTGTACACCCACTTAATAAATTTTCTCACTCCAGTCCCACTTCCTCCACACCTTGAGCAATAAAGTCTCTTACTTCATCACTCGCATTGTGGTCATCAAGAAATTCTCTTAAATTCTGCATGAAGTCAGTCCCAATATTCCCAGACTCTCTTAACTTATTGACGAACTCAGTCAGACCGCCTCGGTCATGTTCTGTAAGTGGAGTGCTTAGATCAAATACATCTTCAGATGGCTCATGAGGGATCCCGATCCATTCCACTTCCTTTGTCTCTGTGTCGTAAATAGCAAGTTGTGGCTGATGATCAAGATCCTCTTGCCGCTTAGTCAATCTAACCATACAGCCCGTATTTAATATCTGACTACCATTCCATTTAGAATGAAACCGATAATGATAATCGCCGGCAAGTACTAAGTCATAACCAGGATGTTGTCGGAGGAATTGTCTGGGACTGGTCAATTCGTGGCCCGGGAATAATGGCTTATCTCCTACAGGATAATGGCATACGAGAATCCTACAAAGATCTTTTAATTCCTCGGCCCAGATCTGGGGGATCTCTTTCCCCCAACTTGCTTCTTGAATTATAATATTACCAGCGGGGCCGAAGGGTAGGATACCGGAGTCAACAATAAAAACAACTCCAGCAGCCTCCAACACTCTTGTAGCACTTCTCTTAACAGTCTTAAGTGAGTGCATAGTTACATCATGTTGACCTAAGATGGTATGGATCATTATCTTTTGATCTTTAAGAAGTTGAATATATTCTGAAAGCAGATACCTACTAGGATCGGGGGAATCAAACAGATCCCCAGCCTGAAGGAAAAGTTTGCATCCTTTTTCATGATAAGTTTTACACACAAATCGGAGCTTATCCATCTGCGTTTGGAAGAAGTCGTCCTTCCTTGACACTGGAGTCCTTGTCCTTAGATGGACATCACTCAATAATAGTATCTTCATTTCAATCCTCCACATAGTTCTTCATAAAACATCAACGTTGATTTAACCCTTGCAACTCTACCTTTATTCACATACTTTCTATCCATGTTCCAGGGCTGGGGAAAGAGAATATACCTTCCCTTCGCCTGCCAATATTTGAGACATTTCTTCTCACTATCATCAATCAAGATGCCTCCTGAAGGAGCAAGGAGATACTTCTTGGAGGTGAATACATAATTTCTAAAATTCTTTCCAAACCGATCTTGCAGCCATTGCATCTTTCCTGAAGTGCACAGAGGATCGTGCGAAGGGCAAGAAACAAAATATACATCTCCCTTACTTTTAAGAAGAGCATATAGTTTATTGAACCATGGATACTCTTCTAAATTCCTCCACCACTCTGGACCCTGCAAGTAGATCTTATTCCAAAATTCATCTTCGGATAGATCAAAATAACTTTCTATCCCCCAGTCAGGAAGACGCTGCTGCTCAGAAGGATCATGACCAAACAGTTTCATGACACCTCCTGTGAAATCAGCACAGACACCATCAAGATCTAAGTAGAAGATTGGTTTACTCATTTCTCAAAATCCCCACTACCAAACAAGCCTTGAGGCTCTCCGAGATCACTAGAGCCTTCCCAAAACTCTCTAAGCATGTCTTCCTTTATCTTTTGAGTTATCTGATTTGCTGCCAATTTATGCACCATCCTTAATAGGATAGGCATCCATTCCGTAGTCGCTTTATAATACTCAAAGTATTCAGCTCGACCTTGTATTGGTCTCAAGGCTACTTCCTGCAGCCTGATGAGCTCCTTCATCTTTGTCTCAATGTTAGTCATCAATCGCCTCAGCCAAAGCGCTCTTTATAGCTTCAGGACCACCATAGTGCCTCTTGCTAGATAGATACTCAACCATCCTCAGCAGAATTGGCATCCAGGTGCGGGCCTTGCCAACGAACCGTTTAAGCGCTTCAGCATCATCTGAAATAACATCGTCGTTATCTATCTCTAGGGATTGTGAATCCCAATCCCAAAGCCGCCAGCACTTACCGTCTCCAGAAAGCACCAAGTCCTTTTCTTCCCACATAGGGACCCCCTCACACACCTTGCCCAGGCCGCGGAACTCCTCCATCTTCTTCTCTATATCAGTCATGTCAAGCGCTCCAGTACTTTCCATTTCATTTCTTCATCAAGATCTGTATCACAGATAGGGCAAACTGTCAACTCTGCAAGTTTCTCTACATATTGCTCCCGTGACTCTATAAAATCAATCATGACAGCACTCAATGCAGTCCAGTTTGCATTGCATTGCCTAACAAGATTGGAGATCCTTCCTTGCTCATTAAGAATAGATTTTACATCTTCAAGACCTTCTACCCTAACTGCAAGTGCTTCCCTCTTCGGAACCACACTATCTAATAGCGCTTCAGCTGAACCAATGACAACACTACGCGAACTGATAAACTCATAGTCACTAGAAACTTGCTTCCTGCCCACAAGTAACTGATTCATTTCATCACAAACATCTCCCAAGCTAGCAGGAGGTGAAGCGACAGCAAGCTCCCCTTCCACCTCTTTTAGATTGTTTGTAATCTCTAAGAGACTCTCCTGCTGTCGCTTCAGCTTTTCATATCTCTCAGTAAATTCTGTATACTGTGTAAGAAGAGGCTCCATAACATCTAGAGTCTTATATTTCTTTAGAGAGTCCTCTACCTGTGCTAATTGCTCTTTAAGGAGATTTGCTTTATCATGAGCCCTGCGCTTAGCAGTTGACACCCAAGAGGTTAATTTACTCACACCATCAAGCTTAGTAGCCTCATTAATCGCTTTAGCAACAGCGCCCGGTGACTCCAATATGAGGAAGGGGCCATCAAGCTGCCTGTGGATATTGATGTCTGACATATTAATCACATCAGTTATCTCTTCAGGAACACCTGAACCTATAGCAGCAAAGATCTGAGAATCACCATTTGCTTTGAGTTCATAATGATTCATAGACTTATGACGAGAACGTATGATTGTAGCACCATTGGATAAAGACAAAGACACCAGACAAGGCTCCCCCTCCGGCTTACCTTGTCTGATGAATGAAGTCCCTGAAGGACGATTCTTAATAACCCAACTAAGGGCTCTTAAGATTGCACTTTTGCCAGCATCTGACGACCCTACGAGAATAGTTATTCCTGGTGAGAATTTAAGGTCAGTATGGTCGTGAGATTGGAAGTTACGAATTTGTAATTTCTGTAGCATTTCTTCTTTCTTTTTGTAAGGAAAACAATCCATTTTTCCTTACAAAACATCTGATAGGCTAGACCCTATCTAACCCCCAATTTACCTACATATTCCCACATTAAAATCACCATCAATATTCCAAGAAACCGGAACAACCCTACGAACCAGATAATCCGTTGAATAATGATCCAAATAATGCACATCGTCATGTTGACGAATTGCAGAATTTTTGAATTTCTTATTGAACATCTTAGCCGTCCAATCCCGATATTTATGATTCGGGTACTCTTCCTGTATGATGTCAACCCATACCTGGAAGAATTCAAGTCTTGTTTCTGCGTTTGTTTTCATTTACTTTCTCTATCTTCTGTATATGTTCAGCCAATTCTACAGTTAGATTGTAAAGCCCATAAAGTATAAAGTCTGTATCGTGTTCAGAATGTGGAGCATTAAGCGCTACCAACTTCTCAATAAGTTTATCTATTTCCATGATACCCTTTATACCTCCTTCAATATAATATAAAATTATATGTAAGAAGTCACCACTACTTTTTTAATTTTTCTTCAAATGTTTTTACTTGCTCATCCTGCCTCCAAACGAACGGGCGATTCAAGAGATTCACAGGATACGCTTTCGTCACTCTATTAAAAATATCCCTTTGCCTTTGATTAAGTTCTGCAAGCGTCACCTTACCTAAGCGCACAAGCACCTCTACCCTTAACATATCCGCCAACCAATAAGCATCTGCTAGATCTGTACCAGGGCCATCTACATCGCCCTTCTTGGCTTTCTGGGTATAAAGGGTTTCAGGGATCTTATATCCCGCTTTCTCAGCAGCTTGGATGCGATCAAGTTTAGTACATCCTCCTTTAAGTGCCCACATCTGCATAGACATAGGATCAATCATCCTGAGGGGAATGTCTTCCCGCCACAAGTGATTCCTCAAGAGTCCACTGATCTCAACAACCTCAAACATCCCCCTACCAGTAGCACCATAAGCATAATCCTCAAGAGCAATAACTGACAGCGGTGAACAAGTAACTTCTGATGCAAGAAATGCATGATATGCCATCTGACATCTTCTATAAGCAGCATATATCCCTTTATCCATCTTCGTGGGTCTAGGAGGAAGATACGCGCTTGTGGCATCGCCAGTAAGATATTTCTTAAGCGCAGTCACATAGAAAGATTTTATGACTTTTCCATCAATATCCATGATGATCACTCCGGCTCTAGTAGCCGAAAGATCTATCCCGATAAAGTGTTTAAGATCACTTAATTCCATTCGCCTGCTCCCATTGCTGATAAATTGATTTTTCTTTAGTAACCATACGAGGACCTCTTTCTACGCAACCGCAGCCACACCACCAGTCTGTGTCGTATGAAACAGGATCAGTGTGAAGAAGATCCTGGATCTGGGATTTGATCAATATCATCTTCCTGCTACAGTTAGGACACGTTTTGGTCTTCATTATCTTGCTCCCCTTCCTTTGCAACTTGGGATAGAATTAATTCAGCAGCGTGATGCAAAAAGAAATCGGCAAACGTGAGCTGTGATAGCATCTCACAACAAGGAGAAGGATCCTCTCCTACTTGCAGCATATCTGCACTATTCGAGTATTGTATGTACTCAGACACATCCTCAAACAGTTGCTTAGAGGATTTAGATACATCCTGCACCCTTTGGATCAATTCCGATGTCTCAATCATTATCTTGTTCCTTCCTAACCATCATAAATTTCAAAATGATCTTTACCAATATAGAGATCATATGGAACATCTTGATCACTACATTCATCATAATGATACCATAAATTTTCACCACATGATGTATGATAAAATCCCACAGCCTCAACAGTACTGGTTAGTAGATACTCAGCCCATTTCCGCAAATGACAAACAACATGGCTAATGTGCTTCCGTCCACAAGGCTCACGAGCTTCACAGCAAGGTAGTTTAATTTCTATGCTATGGGAGTGCTTCTCACAAAATAAAAGCAAATGAGCTACGTATCTAGAAAAATTCTTGTGACGAATAATAGCCGTATCAAAAGTAGAAGCAAGAACAGATTTCTCAAAATCTTCAAGGTCTTCGCTTTCAACAAGAGGCCAAAGCTTATCAGAACACCAAAGCCACGATGTTTCAGTCTCCGTACGCAAATAGCGATTAAACAATGCCGTGAAGATGAAAGCAGCTCCTCCCGACGAATTATGAAAAACAATTTCTTCTTGAGGCTTGCCTTCTTTGAATGGAATAATTGCACAATAACTCATCTTCTACTCCTTCCCCGCTATCCGATCTAGCATTGCTTGTGCTGCTACCCTCTTACCTTGCGCTATATCTAAGATTGTTTCATCTACTGAACCAGAGCAGATTAAATCTATAAAGACAACACGATCCGCCTCTTGCCCTGCACGATGAATTCTTCCTTCTTCCTGGCGACGAACTATAGCTCCGCTATAAGAATTCGCATAGAAAATGGCGACGTTTGCACACTGTAAGTTAAGACTCTCTCCTCCACATTTAGGATGAGCGATAAGCACTCTACAGGCTTTATCATCAAGAAATCTGGTAAGGTTCTTATCTCTTTGTTCTGCATCTATTTCTCCCCTCAAAGAAGCATATTCAATTTTCGCTTTATCTAGTGCCTCTTCTATCAATCGTCCTTCTTCTACAAATTCGTGAAAGATAAGACACTTACCTTCAAACTCTTCAAGACAATCCATCAACGCTTCCATCTTTGGATTTTGCTTGAAACGATGGACCTGCTTCTGCCCTTCATCATCTCTAACATATAAGAAGCCTGCTGTAATCTGTGCAAGCTTACTAGACTTAGTCATTGCGTTTGAAAGTGTTAATTCTCCTATTTCAAATTCTGCTCTAAGTTCTTCTTCTATCTCCTGTGTAGTCTTCTTCTGCTCATCAGACATTTCTATATAGCGAACTATCCGAGTGTCAGGAGGAAGGTCAACACATTCTTCGATTCCATATCTTATAGTGACAGGAGCAACTCTATTTAAGATCCTTTCTCTTGATCCAGGTTTAATTGTCCAGTCGAACCATCCTTGCTTGAAATACTGAGCACGAAAGTTTAGATAGTTTCTACCCAAAGATGCTCCCTGATTCAAGACATGATATTCTGACCATAAATCTAACTCGTCTTTAGATATTGGGGAGCCAGTCATCATCACAACATTGCCAACATTCCGAGAAAGATTAAATGCTAGTCTCGTCGTAATTATGTAGGGAGACCGAACGTTGTGCATTTCGTCAAAGATAATACAATCCCACTGAGCTTGATTTATCATACTCCAAGTAGGCTCAAACTTTCCCTTCTTCCCTTTCTCCTTATCCCCAGGATTCCTAGCGCCATAGACGGCTTTTAATCCTTCATAGTTTAAGATACAAAAATCCTTATTAGAGTTAAGAGCTCTAAATTGCCTCTTTTCTTTTTCTCCTCTAAGCACTTCAGACTTCTTATTAGTATGCTTCTTGATTTCATCTTCCCAAGTCCTGATAGCAGAATTTGGACAGACCACTAAAGTGCTTTTACACCCCCATAATATAGAAAGATAAAGAGCAATAAGGGTCTTGCCTGTGCCTATGTCACACCAAAAGACGACCCTGTCTCTACCATCAAGGGCAAAAGCAAGGCAAGCAAGTTGATGCTTGCGAGGCTGGGTCTGAAAGACAGTATCACCAAAGATATCTATAAGGTCTTTATCATCTAGATTCTTATACCATAAGGAGGTATTCAGTTGGTCTTGGTTAGTCATTTATTCTCTCTGATACAACATAGCATCAGCAGCATCATATGCATTTCGTGCTATTTTATCCCAATTACAATTCCTCATCGCATGAACACATATACCACTGAGTGCTTGCCCCGCAAAATAATCCCGAAGAGACATGCCCGGATCTTCTTGATGGTTCCGGCATTCTGCTACGGGAAACGCCGGTGTCCAGTTGTCACTCATCTATTCTTCCTCCTCTTTCTTAACATTTTCTTCATACTCCCTTCCTCGCAGTGTGATTTCGATATGTCCAAAATCATAATGTGCTATCCACCGAGACTCACACGCCTTACACCTGCACAAAACCCGAACGACTCTTAGATCCAGGTCCTCTTGATCTAATTCACATATATTTCCAGTTCCACAACAAGGGCACTTCTTCCAAGCCTCCATCTATTCTTCCTCCTCGTCTCTCCACCACTCCCGTATAATCCCGTTCATTACGTCTCTATCTGCCTTCGAGTTCATATTAGGAATATTCCTATTGTCGGGCGGCCAGAAGTTATCACCTGCTCGTATCTTCTTCGCTAGCTCTACCGGGTCACAATCGTGCGCTGCCGCTACTCGGATCGTGTCTTCAATATTGACACTGCCCGTTTCTCTAAGACTATCTATCGCTTTCTGATAGTCCTCCTCTACTGCCGCTTTACCTACCTCCCGCCACTCACTAAAAGTATGAGTAATAATACGATGGCGGACTTCCTTAATTCTACAGTTAGGACAAATAACCACTGTGCATGATGCCCCACAGGAAACAAAAACTGCCCCACAGTCACACCGTATCTGCATGCCGTCAGGATTAAAATACACCATTCCTGTTATATGAAGACTCATTCTACTCTTCCTCCTTATCCTCAGGGAATTCTACTCTCCGTGCACTCCATGTGCAAAATTGGCCAATGGCGAAGCACCTCCCGATAAAGCACGATTGATCCTGAGGCCCGGATCTATTTGCTGCTACGAACAAGCGTGCTATGCCCATGGCCGCATTCTGCGGGGATTGGCAAATTGCTATACCAAGGTCTATATTTGCTATCTTCCTGATATCTTCTGCCACATCCTTCTGTCTGATTAATGGGCTCTGTGCAGCATTTCTGTTCACCTGTGATACTGTAGCGACTAGACAATCATGCTCATCGGCTAACCTCTTATGCCATAGAAAAGAGTCATTCAGTTGATCTCTTGTTGATTTCTTATCATCTAATGGACGCATGATGTCAGGATAATCGTTTATCAAGACATCAGGAATCCAATTATGTGTCATTTCAAGATTCCTCAGCAAAGTATTAATATCAATCATTGAGCATGTCTGTGCAGGGTATTTGACAATTCTAAGTTGGCCTCCATATCTCTGGACTCTTTGCCTGACAGCTCTAACTTTCTTAGCATCCCTAATGGTACCAAATTCCTTCTTGATCCATGTAAGTTGTTGTGTGTCTTCGTCATAAGAGCAATATTCGATCTCTTGTGGATCAGGATCTGAAACCAAACCTCCAAAGCACATGTCATAACGATCTTCCATCTCGTCTAAACCAACCTCATGAGAAACATGAAGCACCTTTAGCCCACGAACAAGCGCAGCTCTTGCAAGATGGGTTAAACTCCACGTCTTGCCCCCTTTATACCCTCCCAAGAATAATATAAATTGACTTCTCTTGTACCCGCCAATAATATCATCTAGTGCCTTGATTCCTGTTTGCATCAGATATTCAGGATCATCTTCTCTCCTACTGAGTCTAGACAGGTCATTGAAGTAGTCGATCCCAACTACATGTTCAGGTATTCCTGATTTTAGAGCATCCAACATCAGCCGCTCGGCTTCGTCAAATTCTCCCCGAGCAACAAGATCAGTAAATACTTCAGTCGTGTCTTCAAGCTTCCTAGCTCTAACAAATGCAGACAGTTGCTTAGTTACATAGACCTTGCTTGGCTGCTCCAGTGCTCTAAGTTTGTCTAGATATGCTTCATGATATGCCTCTAAAGTTCTTCCTGATGCTCTAAGTTCTTCTCGGAAAGAATCCTCAAAGTGTTGCTTGGGAGCATCCTGATACCTTTCAAAATGTCTTATGCAAAAAGCACAGATCTCCCCGCATATAGGCGAGGTAAAAAGGTCATATGATACGATGTTCTGAGCAAGTCTTAAGAATTTCGCATCATTGATCAAAAGATGTATGATGCAATCCTGAATATGCTGTGATACTAGAGCCTCACTTTTTCGTTCGGTCATAGATGTCAGTCCACCTCACTGTTGTTTGAAAGGTCTTCTAAACGCTTTCTCCTGCAACTATCTTTCTCATATTGGCGAATAATGTAAACTAGATTCACCAAGAACACTCCAATAATAAAAGAAACGTAACAGTGGAATCCTTTAGTATAAACACCAGTATATAAACCCGTACACGCACAACCGAAACATAGTACCAATGAACTAATCTTCATTACTCTACTCCTTCAAGTACGTCAACCAAATGCTCATGGTAATCTCGAAACTCCTCTTCAAAATCATCTAGACAACAACTTGCATCTTGAAGCTTTTGCTTTAGATCCAAGAAATTATTCCACATGACTTCGATTTCAGTTCTGAGAATATTTACTCGTTCAATGTCAATCATCGATGTCTCCTTTCATGTTATTATCGTTTTGCTCCCTTCTATCTAAAATCCAAAACTGGCTATCTTTGTCATAGTATACCACACCCTGAGCAATCAGATCTTCTAGTATATCATATGCCTCCTCTGATGGAGTGCCATCCAAAGCCATGAGTCGCTTAAACCAAATATGCAACTCTACGCGATCAGGAACACCGATTAATATCATTCCTGGAGGTTGTGAGTATGCTTTCCTCAAAGTGTTATCTCGCCACTTAGAGAAATCAGGTCCAAAAGTCATGGTCATTCTCCATTACCCCCGAGCATCTGAGCGATATATTGAGGAAATACGATCTTCCAAGTAGTCATGGAAGACAGATGTCCCGGCATGATTGGCTTTCCTTCACTGACCAAACTATTATACCCAGCCCGCACAGCCTCTATAAATATCTTCAATGCCTTATCCTCTGGAAACCTTTTCTCTTTGACTAAATTCTTAGCTACTATCGCAAAGTGTCTGTAATCCCTTGAAGGATTGACCAATATGTATCTCTTCTTACCTAAGAACGCCCTAGCATAAGCATCTGCCACCCCCTGGGTCAATACTTCATTAGGATCTTTGATAGGAGTCTCTTCTATACTCCTCTGTAGCATCCACCAAGTCTTTTCTTTGCCAGGACGTTTAGTATCAATCATCCTATGTAAGAAACCTAAGAGAGTCCTGAAAGCATGATTCCTACCATTCCAAATATGCTCTCCCCGATCACATTGTGCAAAGTATTTATCCATCTGAGTGGTCAATATATCAACTGTCAAGACTCTAATGGCTTTCTTGATAATGGGAGAGTTGCGGTTTATCTCTTTCTGTGTAATAGGCATGTTCTTGCCATCAATGTCATCTTGTTCACTCTTGTCACATACCAAAGGATTGGAGTTCCACTTGTTAATTAGTATAAAATCATCTTTGCTAAGTGTATACTTATCTTTTCGTGCTTTTTCTTTCGCTGACTTTCGTATTGCATCTTCTCGGTCTTCAGGTTTCTGCACAGAGATCTCAACAAGAATACTAGCAACACTAGTACCCTTAATCAACTGTTCAAGTACTTCTTGTGGAATGATTAATTGAGCTTTCACTATTTATCCTTCCTCGATGCTTCATGCTTCCAGCCCAGCAGCCATGACTCCCTAGCACAAGAATGAAACTCTGGAAATGGGCAGCTGTCCTGCAACTCTCCTTCTTTGTAGGCTCGCTTGCCACGAGAGTAGAATGGCTCAAGCAGTATCTGACTTTGGTCTAGACTATTCATCTTCTACCTCGTATTCGTGATCTGCAACTCCTGCAAAGTACATATACATTTCTTCTATCTCTTGGTATCTAGGCCACAGCCAATCAGGCATATCTGGGTAACACCAGTACCCATCCCATCCATCTTCTACATAACACCAGACGGCGAATTTAGTAGAAGGATGTGCTTGGGCATGCCATAAGGTTCGCTGCCTTATTTTCCTACCACCAACCCGAACAAGTTTATCTATCATCCTATCCCTTTATCCATCTTCCTTTTTCATCTCTAGGCCATTCCTTCATTTCTTCCCGCATTGCTTCTCTGGGAGTCTGAGGTTTATCATGGCCATAGTATTTCAGTGGCCTATCCCAAGCATTAGGAGCATGCTGTACCATACCCGGCAATCCTTTTGGCAAGGGATCCCAGGCCACCATGTCCCCTTCCCGGACAAAGTATGGCTTGTTCAGCATGCCCAGGCGTACTAAGTATACTTTGTGGCCTTTGCCAAAGATGAAATAGCATCCTTCCTCAGAGATATATTCAGTACGGCCTTCATATTTCATGGTCATACCGCAGACTTGACCAATCCGGTTCAATGAGAAAGGAACATATTCTCTTCCTTTCTGCCCGTCCACTAGTACTAGTTTTTTCTCCACCAACACCCAATCGCCAATCTTGAATTTAGGTTTCCTAGCCATTCTATTTCCTCCATTCGCCAGTGCTCAAATTTGCTGTTTTCTAAAAGTTTGTCTGTACTCATTACGTATACCTCGTACTTACGTACTCGTATACTACATTCGTACTACTTATAGCTACTCGTACTACATACTCGTATCTAACGTTGTACTCTAAAAGTACTAAAGCTAAGTAATTGACTTGTGCAATTTGTCAAGATCAAATTCAAATATTTCATGGTAAACTTCCTTTCCTAACTTAGTATAAAATTTTAACGCTGAACCTACAACCTCGAAATATTTTTTGTATAGAAATTTTTTTATTTTTTATTCACAACTTCATGAAAGGAATTTTATACTATACTTGAGGGTGGAAATTTTATAAGGGAGGAGAGTAAGAAAGTAAATTTAATGCGTATCTTACATACCGCCAGCTTGGCGGGAATTTAAGCTTGTGGAGCATAAAGTATGCTATGAAGCAAGAACCAGACAGAGTAGAAGTACTAGGCTATGAATTTGTGCTCATAAGTTCTGGAGAGCGATGAAAGCACAGAAGATCCAATTTGGATCAACAGAGTACTAATCCAAGATCTGCATGATTCAACACTTGAAAAGGGAAATAAAACAGAAGTAGAAAAGTTAAAAGAAGAAATAGAAGATTGGAGAGCAGATAACAAAACTCTGGATGAAGCAAATGACGAACTTAGAGAAAAAATGAATAAAATAAGCAGTCTGGCTAATTACTAGAAAAGAAAGAGAGGAAATAAGTATGAGAGTATACAGTATTTTTCGTTCGTTCGATGGTGAAAGTAACGGATTCTCTGGACCAGGGGAGTCTACTACTTTCGTTAGGCTTGCTGGTTGTAACCTGGTAACAGACACTAATCCTGGTTGCGTCGGTTGCGATACAAAGTACGCACAGGACGCAGATGCAGGAAGAGAAATGTCCGTTACGGAAGTCTTGGATAGAATTCATACTAACAAGATCACTATCACTGGTGGAGAGCCTTTGCTCCAATGGAGTGAAGGTGATCAAAATCTTGAAATGTTAGTAGACAAGCTTGTCAAGGAGCGCAAAAAGATCACCATTGAAACCAATGGATCAATGGCGCTGCCTCATAAAGGTAGAAAAGGTTTACGTTTCATAGTAGATTGGAAACTACCTTCCTCTGGACAAGAAACACAAAATCTCATGGATAACATTTATCTCATGGATGTCCGAGATGTTTTTAAGTTTGTGGTACGAGACAGGAAAGATTTTGACAGAGCTACCCAAATTATCCGAGGAATGTTGAGTGGTAGGAAGAAAGCTAAAGTAAGTATCGGATGTATTTGGAACGAGTTAGACCTTCAAACTCTCTGGACCTGGGTACAAGAAGAAAAGCTAGATGTTCAGCTGAATATTCAGCTTCACAAAATGGTCTGGGGTGACGATTCTAACAAAGTCGAAGACGACGTAGGTAAGGTCTAGCATGACCGATATTGAAGAAGCTAGAAATGTTAAAAGTGAATGCCCTTCTTATGGCAAGGGCTGGGATGGTTCAACTAGAAACTGTCAATACTGCAAACATGATTATGAATCAGAATATTATAATTGTAAGGCATTGACAACTCAGAAAGATTCACTTGTTCCGCCACCGGAACCTGAGAAGAATCTCGAATATAAACAGGAATCTCTGGACATGCGAAGGGAAGGTATTAAGATTCTTCCTAAAGGCATTTATCCTCCTGGTGGAGGTAAGAAACCTAGAAGGAATTCTCGTGCGGCATTTGTGAGTCTCAAGATCCTGGAAGGATCACATACACTCCAGAGCATAGGATGGGCCTTGGCTACGGAAAAAGAAATGGACGACAATATCACAATTGCTGCCGTCAGAACTATCATAAGCGATTTCAAAAATCCTAAATATGGCCCTGGATGGCTAATAGTGAAAGATAGAGATAGTCATCTTCGGTTTGCTGTGAAAGAAGAGGCTCAGTGAGAAACATCACCCGACTCCGAGCGAATGCAATGCCTCTCAAAGAGTGCTTCGATAAAGAAATCTCCTACTGGAAAGCCGTCATTACAGAGCCTATTGAAATATCTGCTCTTGACAAAATCTATATCTTAGAACCTGTTGATAAATGGTCAGTAGGAGAGACACTTTTCAATCGAAAGTACTCATGTCTAGAGCATCCTGGTTGTGTGCAATGCTGTCTCGCATTTCATGGTTTTTTTCAAAAGAGTCTGCTTCCTCAAGGGGTCATTGAGAAGATTGAACTTCTAAATCATAGTAGTATCATAGCAAAAATCAAAGACATCAAGATAGAATATCTCATAGCGGGAGGAGCTACTGAACCTGAATTCATGTGTCCTCTGAATGATCAGGAAACTGGCTCATGCCCGATTCATAAATTTAATCCTATTTCTTGTACGTTCCCCTTGGTCAATTTTAGATATATGAAGAGGGGGGAAGTGTCAGGTGTTACATTCTGCCAAAAGACATTCGGGAGAAATTGGTTGGTTCAGTGTCCTGTTGAATTTGAGCAATGCAAAACATTTGAAGAGTTTGATGCTCATGTTCTCTGGCGATTCAGAAAGTTTGAAATATACATGAATGCGATAGGAATTTCGCATAGAGCTTCTGAATTAGTAGAATTTATCGCTGATGAAGCACAGAAGTTCTATACAGCAAAGCCTAAGAAGAAGCAAATGCGTAACGAGAAGGAACGAAAGGACAAACTAGATGAGAGATACGAAGGAGGATTGTGGTGATTAACGACGGAGATGCTATTGCATTGCATCATGGAGATTGTTTAGAAAAGTTAAAGGAAATCCCTCCTTTTTCTGTTGACATGGTTTTAGTAGATCTCCCTTATGGCACAACTGCTTGCAAATGGGATTCTATTATACCATTTGAGCCTATGTGGCATCAGTTGAAACAAGTCTGCAAACAGAACGCACCCATTGTAATGACTGCATCACAACCATTTACGACTGCACTGATTGCTAGTAATTTGAAAGCCTTTAAGTATTGTTGGGTGTGGGAGAAGAATTGCCCATCCAACATAGCATGCGCGTCATTTCAACCCATGAAATACACAGAAGATATAGTTGTTTTTCAATACAACAGAGGAACTTTTAACAAGCAGATGATTCCTAGATCAGAAGCTGGGAGTAAGGCAATTCGTGGTCACCAAGCTAAAGGCACACCCTTTCGTTTGGGTGCATCAAATATTAGTAGTATTACATCTACTCAAATAGACCCCAACAGGTATGATGTTAACCTAAAAAATCCTAGTAATTTAATCTATTTTAGAGTAGAAAGAGGAAAAAAGCACAAACATCCAACCCAAAAACCACTTGCTCTCATGGAGTATTTAATTAAAACTTATACAAATGAAAATGAAACAGTGCTTGATTTCACAATGGGTAGCGGAACTACAGGTGTAGCTTGCGTAAATCTTCATCGAGTATTTATAGGAATCGAATTGGAGAAAACTTATTTTGATATTGCACTAGATCGAATAGACAAAGCGATTAATGAAGGAGGATTATGGTGAATGATCTACTGCCTTGGAAAGCACAACATAAGGTATGCCCAAAATGTGAGAATCTGTATTGGCATGGCTATGGGGGAGCATACATTAAATTTGTCATAATGCAAGATCTTAGCCAATGTGTGCGAATTGAATGCAATACATGTGGCTATTGGTACTTTGTGCGCCCAGCTGATTATGAACAGGAGACCAAAGATGATTAACGACGAAGAAGCATTGGAAGGGATCTTTGAAGATTTCCTCAGTCTTACAGGACTATATGACATCCCAGAATTGGAAGAACATATTAGAGACACACCCCTACGGATGGTGAAAGCATGGAAATTCTTCCTCTCTGGTTATGATCTTAATGCTAAAGATGTCTTATCTTTCACTACTTCTGCTCCTTGTGACGAAATGGTCGTAGTAAAAGATATCCCATTCATGAGTTTTTGTGTACATCATCTTGTTCCGTTCGTTGGGACTGCTAAGGTTGGGTACATTCCAAATAAAAGAGTAGTAGGACTTTCAAAACTAGCACGCTTGGTTGATATGTATGCTCGTAGATTACAAATCCAGGAGATGATGACTTCGCAAATAGCAAATTCTCTGCAAGATGTGCTTAAGCCTAACGGGTGTGGAATTGTCATTTCTGCTACCCATATGTGCATGTCGCAGAGGGGAGTGCAGAAGCCTGGAGCCATAACAGTAACAAGTGCGCTGCTGGGGCCATTTCGAGATGAGCCTCAGACTAGACAGGAATTCTTTTCACTATGATAAACCTCCTAATGAACATTGGCTTAACTAGTACAGCTATGGGAGCTATATTCTTTTTGTCATTCAAGGATCCTAAGATATCTAGATGGGGATATGCTATTGGGTTAGGCAGTGAGGTATTTTGGTTTTGGATGGCTTGGAAGACGGGAGAATGGGGACTATGGCTCTTGTGCTTTTGGTATTTAGTATTTTGGGGGAGAGGGACTTGGAATCATATTTTGAGAGGAGAGTAGTATGAGAACACTAGCAGAGATAGAAGAGGGAGCTGCAGCAGCTTCTTCCGGTCCTTGGGAGCACAACTTTGAGAAATATGGGAGTAATGATGTCTATAGTGCATTTGCTACCGAGCCAATTTCTTCAGGAACACGCCCTCTTAGAGTACTCGACTTTGGTTGTGGTTGTTGCCAAGTAGATGGGCCTAAAGATGCTGATTTGCTTTTTGCTGCAAATGCTCGTATGGACGTGCCTATATTGTGTAAAGCATTGACGAGTTTGTCTAAACAGGTGTACACCTTTTGTGGATATGATACACCTCAGCAGATGGTTAACGAACTGTTGCAATTTGTAGCGGAGGGAAAGGGAGATAACAAATGAACAAGGATGACACTTCCACACTTACTCAGCTAGGGAGCAAGCAAACTGACTACCCTACAGAGCCGTCAGGAGAAACACTAGAGACATTCCCAAATCCTCATCCTGATCGAGAATACCAGATTAGGCTTGAAACATCGGAATTTTCGTCGAGATGCCCAAAAACTGATCAGCCAGATTTCGCAACGATTATAATAACTTACTGCCCCAAAGAAAAATGTATTGAAAGTAAATCTTTGAAACTCTATTTGCAATCATACAGGGATACAGGAGCCTTTATGGAAAATCTGACGAACCAGATCATGCTAGACCTCACTGCAGCATGCAAACCACTCTGGATGATCGTCCAGGCGTCATTCAATGCCCGAGGAGGCATCACGACGGAGGTGGAAGCAACATATAATTCTGCTGAGGAAGAGAAATGAAAATCATACTAGCATGTGGGCAGACCGTAGTCACTTACAACTTGCAACATATGGTTGATCATCTCTTAGTCACTTATTACGACATCAGGCAAGAAGGTGATCCTGCGAAGTACTTCAGAGTCTGTGAAGAATCAGGCACAGATGTCTTACTTGACTCAGGTGCATTTGGAGCATGGACTAGGGAAGATACATTGGAAGTATCTGAATACGCACAATTCATCAGAGACCTTCCTTATGAGCCTTGGGCAATAGCGTCTCTCGACGTCATACCCGGTGCCCCAGGAAAGTACCCAACACCCAAGCAAAAGGACGAGGCTGCCGTGAGAGGCTGGGAGAACTACCAAGCGTTATTGAAGGAGGATGTTGCCCCCGCCGAAAAGATAATTCACATCTTTCATCAAGGTGAAGACTTCAAGTGGCTTAAGCTAATGATGGAGCAATGTGAATACATTGGCTTGTCTCCTGCTAATGATAGAGGAAGGCCTGAAAAGCTTAGATGGCTTGACAGGTGTATGGAATATGTATGTGATGAAGAAGGAAAACCAAAAGTCAAGTTTCATGGATTCGCGGTATCAGGGATTAATGATCTATTGAGGTACCCATGGTATTCTGCTGATGCAAGTACATGGGTCAGGACACCTGCTTATGGATTCATTCCTGTGCCGGCAATGCGAGGAGATGGAAGTCGGGATTATCTAGATAACAAGAAGGTTCATTTTTCTGTCAATCGGGATGATTATGTTGAAGAAGAATTTGCATATTTGTCTGCTGATGCACAAGAATATGTTAGAAACTATGTAGCAGATGTTGGTATCACAGTAGAAGATGTGGCTGCTGCGCCTAAGAATAGATTCATGTGTTCTATCTACTTCTGGACCCATGTGGAGAAAGCAATTAATGAAGTGCATACAAATAGGTTTATAGTACAGGAGAGTTTATTTTAAGGGAGAGCAAGATGAGTGAGAAGAGGCTGTGCTATGATCCATGGGATGGGAAACCGGGGCCGACCGGGGGGTGCAAGGGGTGCGCAGATCTCGGCGATAGCTGGGAGAATTGTGATTATGGCAAGGTTATTCAATACCAGAGACAGGGCGCATATCTGCTCCGTGAGTGGGGTTCAGCAGCCGCAATCCGCAAGGTGCTGGAGGCGGCGAAGGAAGTAACAGAAGACATTAACAATGATACTGCTTTTGAGCGCCTCATGGATGCCGTCGATGGGCTGAAAGGAGACAACAATGGGTAAAGTGAGATGCCCAGCTTGCAAGAAGGAAATAGAGTCAACTTCTAGACATGACTTTCAATTCTGCGGCTGTCCTGCTAAGACATTCGTGGATGGGGGAGACGATTACCTCAGATTTGGAGGTCGTGACATCGATGATATTGAGCTATGGGATGACAAAACAGAAAAATGGATCCGTGCAGGAGATGAACTCGATGATGAAAATAAAGAAAAACTAAACATGGAGGAAGATTAAGTGAGAGTAAGTGAGCTTCGTAGCAAACTGCAACTTTTATCTCCAGTGATGAATGTCAACCCAGCCGTTTATGGCGGGGTGTCATTTCAAATAAAGGGCAAGTATGTAGAAGCATCAGATGGAAGTGTGCATGCCCGGTCTGAATTGACCCAAGACACAGGAGTAGAGTGTGGAGTTAGTGGTCTTTTGATCGATCGACTAATGAAAAATAGCGCACAAGAAAAAGAAATCACTTTCGAAGTAGCAGACAGCATCTTGAAAGTCATTATTGGAGACACAGAAGCTAAATTCCCCACAGAGCCCCCCAGAGATTTCTTTCCTAATCCTGATGAACTTGAATGGGATACGATACCAAAAGGCCTCTTCAGTGCACTCAAGTTGTGCTTTCCGACAGCATCAATCGACCCTGCATTAGGAGCATGTGTTGGGGCTCAATTGCAGGAAGATAAAGTAAGCACAACAGACAGATTCCAAGCTTCATATGCTACTCTTGAAGGTAAGATGTCAAGAGAAGTAATCATTCCTCCTCGATTAGCTAAGACCTTGATCGGGTTTGGAGAAGTGCTTGATCGAGTATACATTGAAGACAATAGGATATATTTTAGATCTACTTCAACAGGAGCCAGTGTAATTGGAGCTGTCCTAATTGGTAAGTTTCCTAATGTTGAAGCAATGGTTGCAGGAATTGAAGAGTGGGCTCCATTAACATTCCCAGGGAACATTGAAGATGTCCTAAGGCGACATGATGCATTTCTGATTGAAACATTTGCATTCCATAGGTCGACAGAAGTGCTATTCACTGAAAGTATAGTTAAGTTTCGCTCAAAAACTCCCTCAGGTGGAGAGCTAAATGATAATGTGTCTTGGAATCCTCCTGAGGATCTAATTGGAGTTGAATTTAATTCTCCTCCTGGAGCACTGGCGTACATCCTAGGACATTCCGGCAGGGTGTATTATTCGGTAGAGAGGAACAGGATGGGATTGGTGTCTGAAAACTTCAGGCACTTGCTTTGCTTGAAGAAGAAAGGATAAATGAAGATGAAGCAGGAGGAAGCCAAGTTGGTCATCAATGGACCAGTGATGCAATCAAGGCAGGAGAGAGAGGACGGGGCTAGGGCAAGGCGCGGCGCTCCCATATACATGGGCAGGATCGAAAGCCTTGAGCGCCGCGTTGGCGTATTAACAAGGGCGCACGAGGACTGGTTGACGTGGCGGGATGAGATGCAGCTGGGCTTGCTGTCGCATCTCGGCATTGAGCGGATCGTCTGTGCCGACTGTGGCAAGGAAGCCGATGCGTGGCGATTGGGAAGGGATGACAGGCCGACGGTGGTGAAGGACGGTGTGTGGATCTGCGAAGACTACTTTGATGCAGGGAAAGAGATGCTTTGCCCCGTCTGCGTCGATAGACGCGCTAGCGGACTGCCTAAATGCAAGACGCATGCCAGTACCGCGACTTCTGGATATGTTGATGTTGACGTTGACGCTGTTTGCAAGCCATCCACAAGGCCGCTGCGGGAGATGCTGGAGGAGGGCCGGGACAAGCATACACTTGACCGCCTTATGACATTTCAACCAAGTTCACACGGCCCAATTATAGCTACCACCGAATACCGCTTCGGCACAGACCCCGCAATTCGGGCAAAGGCAGCAATGGTAGTATTGCGGGTTGAAGGCGAAAAGGTGGCGCAGATTGCCATAACCGCCGACGGTGAACAATGTATCCTCTGGTGCGCGGACATGGAGATCGAGTGGCCTGAGAAAGGATAATATGGTAAGGATTAGACAGAAAAAATTCAATACCGAATTGACCTCTGAGGGTCTGTTCGACGAGTCAGAATTTCAAGTTGATGTTCCTAAGCAACAAAAGGCAAAAACTAGATCTTCCTCTAAACCATCTAAGCCCAGATCTACTCCACTTGAAGATCTAAGGATGCAAGGCTGCACTGGATGTGATCTCCAATATAATTGTATTCATCCTAAAATGGATCCTCATGGTGATGGTGATCTAAGAGTGATGATTTATGGGGAAGCTCCAGGAGCTGAAGAAGACAAACAGGGAATTCAATTCGTGGGAGACTCAGGTGTATCTCTTAGCGATATGCTTAATGAATTAGGATTATCTCTCTTTAGAGATTTCCGAGTTAGCAACATTCTACAATGCCGACCTCCAGAAAATAAGTTCCCAGGTGTACGCTATGTTGCTCGCTGCTCAGGGAGAGTAAAACAACAGATCGAAGAGTTCAAACCCGAACTGATCATCACTGTTGGGAAAGAAGCAACAATAGCTATCTTAGATCCCCCAGGGTCAAAGAAGAGCAAGACGCCAGGAATATTTACTTTGAGGGGGAGAGTGTTCCCTAGTAGAGAACATAACTGCTGGGTTGCTCCTATCATACATCCTGCGTATCTATTGCATAAACAGGGGAGCACTTCTCAATATAAAGAGGCAATAATCCAAGATATTGCGAATGCCATAGAATACCTGGGGAGAGATGTCAATGAGTCAATTAATCTAATTAATGACAAAGACGGATTTGAAAGATGTGCTACTTTCAAACGAGCATTAGAAGTACTAGAAGAAGCAAAACAATGGCCCTTAGTTTCTCTTGACTACGAAACCAATTGTCTATCTCCATTTGATGCGGGAGCTAAGATCCTTTGTGTTGGACTTGCTCAAGATAAGCACTTGGGCTATAACATTCCCATTGATGATGGAACTTGGAGTAACCTAAATGAGCGGAATCAAATAGTAGAAGCCATTCGTGGTCTACTCATGGACCCAAAATCAACTAAGATTGTTCATAACTTGAACTTTGAGTTGTTGTGGTCAAGGAGAGTGCTGGGCTGTAATATAGCAGGAGATATTCATGACACAATTATTGGCACCCACATCGTCGATGAAACTACTGGAATATGTTCACTAGCGTTCCAGTCATTTAACTTAACTGGTACAAGATACAAGCAGATGATTGATCGGGGACAGATTGATGAATCAGATCCTGAAGTCTTAGCACAATACAACTGCTTAGATGCTAGATATCCTGTTGCTTTAAGAGAACAGCAATTAGAACAAATGACAGGTGATCTTCCTAAAGCATTTAATTTCTTCATGGAGGGGGTTAAGACTCTAGCTGATATTCAAATGAACGGAGTCAAAGTAGATCTAGATGCTCTTGCTAATATCAAAACTGATATCGAAGAGTATAAAAACACCCTTATAGAGAGACTAGAAAAGAATGTCTATTTACTTGGTGAACAGCCAATTAATTTCTCTTCTACCCAACAGGTTAAGGTTCTGCTAGGAAAACTTGGAATATCATTAACTGGAGGATCTACAAAGAAAGAAGTTCTTGAATCAATTAGAACAGAAGATACTAAGGTAAAAGAAGTAATTACTGATATCTTAAAATATCGTCAAGTTGTAAAGATGCAAGGTACTTATGTAGATGGGTTCAAAGATCTAGTGAAGCCTGATGGATATTTATACCCTACATATTCACTTTACATTCCAAGAACATATAGAAGTAGTTGCATGGATCCAAACCTACAGAACTTGCCCAAGAGAGATGCGGAATTCAAATCATTCAGAAAGGTGATAATCCCTAGATTTGATAGTCTACTAGAAATGGATTTATCAGGAGCAGAGGTTCGAGTAATTGCAATCGTCTCCCGTGACCCAGTGCTCATTAAATCTATTAATGACCCTAATAGTGATTTCCATAAAGAATGGGCAGCTAAGATCTTTAAGGTTCCATTTGCAGAGGTGACAAAAGAACAAAGAAATGCTGCCAAAGGTGACTTTGTCTTTCCAGAGTTCTATGGCTCCTGGTATAAGGAGGTAGCTGAGGATCTTAACATTTCTGAACGCCACGCAAAGAAGATAGAAGGAGAATTCTGGAATATGCTTAAAGGTGTTAAGAAATGGCAGAATAAGATCATTCATGAATGTGAAAAAGGATGTGGCTATGTTGAGACTCCGTTAGGATTTAGACGAAGGATGCCTATGAGTAAAAACAAAATATTAAATAGTCCTATCCAAGGTACAAGTTTTCACCTATTACTTGATGGGTTGATTAAAATAAACCGTGAGATTAAGGCGAGAGGCCTGAGATCCCTACCCATAGTCCAAGTACATGATAGTGTACTATTTGATGTCGTGGATAGTGAGGTGGAGGAGATAATTAAGTTGGGAGAATCCATCTGGGGACAGAAGCAATTTGATTGGCAATGCGTTCCAATGGCATGTACCTGGGAAATTGGCCCCTCATGGAGCGAGATGGAGGAGATTAAAATATGACCTGTATCGTCGGGATGACACACAAAGGAAAAGTTTATATCGGAGGAGACTCAGCAGGCACTGGGGGGTACGACCAAACGCTGAGAGTGGACAAGAAAGTATTTACTAATGGAAAATATATTATGGGGTTCACTACGTCCTATAGAATGGGCCAGCTCTTGATGTGTAAGTTAGACCCTCCAAAGTGGAGAAAGGAAGAAGAACTTTATACATTCATGGTAAACGACTTCATTGATTCTGTGAGGCGTTGCTTGAAGTTAGGCGGATGGGCATATAAGAAAGAGGAAGTAGAAAGGGGAGGAACATTCCTTGTTGGGTATAAAGAAAGATTGTTCAAAATTGACTCTGACTACCAAGTTGGTGAATCTATATTGCCTTATGACGCATGCGGATGTGGGGAAAGTTATGCTCTTGGTTCTCTATACTCAAGCCGCCTAAAAGATCCAAGAGGAAAGATCACTCAGGCGCTTAAGTGCGCAGAGCATTTCTCTGCAGGAGTTGGTGGGCCGTTTCATATTGTTTCAATATAATTTCTACAAAAACTAAAAAAGTTCCTTGAGGTTCATTGACTTATTTTTATATTATAGTAAGGACGGGTGGCAACGGGAAAAGCGTAGCCTTGGCGTATCGGGATATCGTACAGGGCATCGCGAAGGCCCGACATCCTGACCGCTCGTCCTCTATGACAATAAGGGAGGAGCATAAATGCTAGCAACACAAGTTCGACCTGAATCCTTCGATGAGATAGTTGGCAATGACGAAATATGTAAGTCACTACAAGAGCAGATCAAAGAATCTCCTGAGGAAAGACCTCATACATTCTTATTCTCTGGGCCTTCGGGTTGTGGTAAGACAACATTGGCCCGAATCTTTGCTAAGGAAGTTGGCTGTACTGGAACTGATCTAGCAGAAATCAATGCTGCTAACACTAGAGGCATTGATGGCATGCGAGCAATAGCGCTCAATTGCTCATTATCTCCAATGGAAAATGATTCAATAGCTAGGGTGTACATTCTAGATGAATCTCACGAATTAACTGCGAATGCACAGCAGTGTCTACTCAAGACTGTAGAAGATGCGCCAAAATTGACATACTTCATATTTTGTACTACAGCACCAGAGAAGTTAATCAAGACACTTAGAAATAGATGTACTCAATATCAAGTATCACCACTCAGAAAACCTGGCTTGATAAAGGTGATGCAAAATGCTATCGTAAAAGCAGAATACGAAAGTGTCGATGATGAGTTAATCAAAGAAATAGCAAATATAGCAGATGGCTGTCCTAGGTCTGCTTTACATCTTTTAGAACAAACAAGAGGAATGAATCTTGAAGAAGCAAAACCATTACTAATAAAAGGAACGATACAAGATCCTAATATCTTAACGATCTGTAGAGAGTTGGTTTCCAAGAAAAATGCTAGTAAGAAATGGGATACTATTAGGAAAGCGATCAAAGATGGTGATCTTGATCCTGAGGGTGCCCGAAGGATGATCCTGTCTTATATGAGTACATGCTTATTGGGGAGTGTGCTTGTGGATGCAGACAGATATGCTCAAATGATTTCAATCTTAGAGACAAGTACATTCTACACTGGGAAGCCAGGATTGGTTAGAATGTTATTTGATTCATGTGTGGTATGAAGGGGAGAAAGTAGATGGAGATTGATCAAGATGATCACTGGCTTGGTTGGGAAGTAGAAGACAAAAGGCTTAAGATACATTCCGCAAGAAGGTATCTAGCCGCACTGAAAGTTCCTGAAGACAAGCTTCTATTCCATGGGATCCCGCTTGAAGAATTTAACCAAGAAGAGCAGCATAAAATAATCGCGTATTATCTTTCAAGGACTTGAAGGGAGAGTGAGATGGCTGAAACAACTAATCTATTACAGGAAACACTTGCTGACATGGCTAAGCATGGTAAAGAGCCAAAGGATGTGCTATGGTGTGGGAGTGAAAAGTATGGGCGATTTACTTGGGATGACTTTGTGGAACTATCTAATAGTCTTGATTATGACGATAGTTATGGGTCACCTAAGATTGCTATAGATCTCGTAATATGTGGTGACTCTTGGTGGATGGCTCGAGGCGAATATGATGGATCAGAATGGTGGAATTTCCTTACTCACCCAGGTATGCCAAATGAGTATAAGAAACCTAAGCGATTAGGAGGAGATCATTTAATGTGGCCGAAGCTTAAAGAGGATGATGATGAGGAAGAGCGTCGTGCGAAACGCATCGAAGGTTGGAGAAAGGAAGAATAAAATGGATTGTAAAATAAGTACTTTCTGCAAGTGCTGTGAAGGTACAGGAGTGCAGAAAAACAAAGAAGAGATCAACATAAAGTGTCCAGAGTGCAACGGAACAGGACAAGTACCCGGTTACACGATCTCTGGGAATGCATCCACTTTCAAGGATAAGATAAAGACAAAATGATACCGGGAGAGTTTATCATAAAGATGATTGTTTCAATTTTCATCTTACACACAGGATGGAAGATGTTCAAATCAATGTGAAGCAAGCGGATATGACGTGGCAGCGTCAGGTCGACCAGATTGTACGGAGCCTGTCAAATAGCTCCAAGGCAGTCGGATGGAACTTGTCCTGAGCACTTAGGACAGAGCGGGAGCCGGGTGGGGAATCCGGCCTGCTTGCTTCACAGATTATACTTATGAGGATGGGTGACCGCAGAGGGTGTGTAAGAGCACTGGTGAGCCTGTAGAAAATTCTCTGCACTCTCTACAGGCAATAATGTCAGCCCCGCACGATCGATACTGATCCAGTGATCAGTGGGTTTATTACGTATTCCGGTACTGTAGTATAATTCGATCCATTCATCCTCATAACAAAATAAAGGGAGGAATGTACAGATGATCGAAATATGCGAAAGATGTGGGAACTGGGAAGGTATGCAAGGAAACTATTGTTTTCTCTGTAATGAAGACATATCATACCCAGAAGTAAAAATTAGAACTGAAGTAAAAATTCCTATGAAGGATAGCAATGAGTATCCCCAAAACACTACCACAATGACTAGATGCTTTTGTAGTTCCTGCATATCTATATTACAAGGAGCAATGACTCCCATCGCAGCAGCAAGAATAAAAGGTCTAGAAGATAAGTTGAAAGAATCTTATGATTGGAGCCGCAAACGAGGTGAAGAGAGGAACAAGGAAATAAGAGATATAGAAAGCAAATTGCAAGATGAAATCACAACGCTCAAAGCCGAGTTGGCTGATCTAGAAACTGTAAAAAGAGTGATCAATGAAGCAGCACATGAATAAAACCAACTCTTGCCTCAATAAGACCGTCAGCGAGCTTGAACTTTCAGTTCGTTCTTTCTGTTGTCTGAAAGCGGCGGATATACGAACTATAGCTCAACTAGTGGCTAAGAGCGAAAAAGAGATGCTTGAACTACATAATTTTGGAGAGCAGTCATTAATAGAAATCAAAAAAGGATTAAAGGAGATGGGCCTCTGTTTTGGCTATCCTATCATTGATCCAAGATTGATGAAATAGACCTGTGGCGGAACTGGCATACGCAGGAGGCTTAGAACCTGTGACTCTGGGGGTTCAAATCTTCCCTTGCCTAAATTCAGAGGAGTGATGACATGAAAGTAGAAATATCCGATCGGAAAAATCAACCTCCTTTTATTAACATATCACATGGCAACATACAAGTTACAGGAGCAGGGGAAGGTAGTTCTACAGCAATTAGGATTAGAAACTTCTTCCCAGGTGATCATTTCACTATGAAAGTACTCAGGAAAGATCTTGGAGGTTTAATTAAGTGCCTGCAAGAAATGCAGAAAAATATCTAGGACTAGTGTTCAACATGAAGTTAGCAGAAATTAGAAAAGTGGTATGGGCAAGTTTTTGCACAAGCTGCTCAGAGAGAAGAGCACCTGGCTGTGACCCGCTGCCCTTAGAATGTAGTAACTGTGCTCATTGGACCCAGAGTGGATACGATTGGGGTCTTGGATATTGTAATGTTGATACCAAGAAATGGGCTGATAGAATGTCTCTTTGTCTTGAATTCAAAAAAAAATGGAGCGGGTATAAAACTCTTTATGCTCAAGATAATCACTGCGCCGGTCGAAATATGAGAACTATTAATGCATTGAAATCGCTCAGCAAGGAGTATGGAGTAGATGGCAAAGGAATTTATTATAGTTTTTAATAAAAGAGGTTACTACTTCACCAACATATTTTTATATTATAATAGGAAGGGAGGGCATTATTAATGTCCGAATATTACAATCCATACAGGGAGGAACGTACAAATGGCTGACCGCAGTGACGCAATTCGTAATAGGCATCAGCAAGAGCAACGAGGCACTTCTGATCGAGGCTGGTATGTTGATGGAGAGAAGCTTGAGGAATTTGGTATTGAGTCGTGGAAGGCGAGTGAAGGCAACAACTACATTGCAATCATACCCCCGCATGTTGCTGACAGGTACTTTGGTGAAGAGATATATGTTCACTATGATGTGGGTGTTAGAGGTTCTGCTTTGCTTTGCCCATCAATGATGAAACGAAAGTATTGTCCTATCTGTGCAGAACGTAAGCGGCTTCAAAGCAAGGGTGTAGCGGATGAAGACACACTCAAGCAGCTGAGGTATTCTCGTAGATGGTTGTATTTCATTGTTGATATGAGAGATGACGAAACCGAAGCAAAAGGAATTCAATTGTATGATGGACCTCCTACAATTGATAAGGCCATCTTAGCTCTTTCAACAGATCCTCGGGACCCTGAGAACGGCCCAGTCAAAGATATTTCCCATCAAGAAGAAGGGTACACGCTCATATTCAAGCGAGAAGGTACTGCTCTTAATACAAAATATTCTGCATTCGTGCTAGAGAAGTTCACTGAACCTTTGAAGGATGAGTGGTTGGAGCAAGTTCCTGAGTTTGAAGAGATCTTAGTTTGGATGAGTGCTGATGAAATCGAGGAAGAGTTCAAGGGAGCAGCAGATCCTGAGCCCAAGCATCAAGCTGAAGCTCCTGAGGAAGATGACGTAGAAGTCAGGACGTATGACACAGACGAGGAGCCCGAAGCCGAAGATAAATCACAAGAAGAGAAAGTCAATGAAGTAAAAGATAAGGTGAGAAAAAGAAGTAGTCGGCGAGGTCGATAATGTCTAACATCCAAGATTATGCCATGACGCAAGAAGAGTTACAAGAAGCACTTGAGATTGATCCTTATAATCTTAGGACAGATTGTGCTCATCAGCCTGCTCTATATGCTATTGCTAGTCAAATGGCAGCAGACTTTAGAGACTTTTCCAAAAGGCAGAAGTTGTTGCTTGAAAAAACAATGGCTGAGTTAGCACTTGCTATCAGATCTGATCCTAAAAAGTACGATGTGCCTAAGATTACTGATTCATCAGTTTCAGCTGCTATTGCTTGTGATCTTGAGGTCATAAAGATTAAAGAAGAGCTACTTAGATTGGAAAAAGGCTCTGAGAAAGCATCAGCAATAGCAAATGCTTATGAAATTCGGAGGAGCATGCTCCGAGCAGAAGTAGAGCTATTTAGCTCTGAAATGATGAGTGGTGATACAGCGTCAGGCCAAGTGAATCAAACTCTAAAGGATGCTATCATAAGAAAGCGTCAAGAGAAATCTAAGAGGTAATATAGCAGAGAAGAAAATCATGTTTAGCTCCTCCCACAGATTGGATGGTCTTCTTCTCTGCTTTCGTCTCCTAAGGAGCGAAGAATGACTGAAGGATTTGAAGCGTTAGGCAGAAAAATAGAACCTCCTGTTCGTAAGTTCTTATCCACAGGTATCACATTATTGGATCTTGCAATTGCAGGTAAACTCCCTGGAGGGGTCCCTTGTGGAAGGATTACACATATCTACGGCAAGGAGGCGTCGGCTAAGACTGCTATACTTACCGAGATCCTGGGTGCTGCACAAAGAGACGGGGGGAGAGCATATGTGGAGGATGCTGAGGGTACCTTCGACTTTGGAAGGGCGGATCTGTTTGGTTTAGATTGCAATCCTGATAGTGATTCATTCTTTTATCATAGGCCACAATCACTTGAAGCATTATTCGATACGAGATTAGCAGAGATTCTCGATGAGTGTGAAGACTTCAAAGGTCCTGTAACGATAGGAGTAGATTCCCTATCTGCAATTCCCTCTATGGTCGAATTAAACTCTAAATTAGAGGATCCCACATTCGGCACTTCCCGTGCAAAACAACTATCCACAGCGTTTAGAAAGAACATATGGAGATTATGTGAGCAAGAAATTGCTCTTGTATTTATTGATCAAACTAGGATGAATGTTGGCGGGTATGGAAAGACTTATATTGTATCGTCTGGTGAGGCGATCAAATTCTATTCTTCTGTTTGTGTTTCACTTAAGATGACAGCCAAGATTGAAAATAAGAAGAAGCGACCTATGGGAGTACGCATTGGGTTTGAGGTAGAAAAGAATAAAGTTGGCTGTCCTTTCCGCTATGGAGATTTTACACTTCTGTTTGATTACGGTATTGATGACACATGGTCTAACTTAGAATGGCTATGTCAGATGCAAAAAGAAATAGATGGTGACAAGAAAGTCAAATGGCATTGGAAAGATCTTGCAGGACGTAACTTGATCGGGTTGATCGAGAACATAGAAGAAGCCAACCGAGAGGATGAAGTAATAGAAGATGTAGCAACGATGTGGGATGAAATTTGGGCTCCACTAAAAAGAAAGGAAAAGGTACGAAAATGATAAGATTTGTAAGAGATTTAGCAATATCATTTGTCATTGGTGTTCTAGTTGTTTCGCTCTTGATGGGATTATGCTGGTATGCAACAGAGCGATGGACAGGACAACAAGCAGAAGCAGCAATATCAGCCACACCAGAGCTAGTAGCACCTATTAATCCAGAATTGATAGTTGTTATTGAAGACCCGGTTCAGGAGTATAAGGATCTGCTGACACAAGGCAAGAATAAGAGGCTGGCTGTAATTTCCCGAGTGATTCAGGCTTGTCAGAACAAAGAGGCGCAGTACCGCTCATATAGGGATGATCTAACATTTCAATTGAACAAGATACAACAGCAACTAGAAATCACCGAAACTCTACTTCAAGAAACTGTTGATAGGAGAAAGCAGTACACAGCTCGTAAAGCAGAAGTAGAAGAAACTTTTGAGTTCATAGATGAATAATATCCTAGCAGAGCTAGATACTCAGGGCCGGAGAAAGGTATTTGAAGCATTTGAAACTATATTTTCTTTCAAGAAGCTAAATGGAAAATTCCCTACTTCTAAAGAACGGCCCGGAAAGCAAATAAGCTCACAACTCCGAAGGTTAGGCATCAAGTGGAAGGACTTTATCGCTTGGGCATCTATTGAAGCAGAAGCCCTTGAATCCCCGAATCCAATTAGCTTCATTGACAAGAAGAGGCAGAAAGAATTAGATCCTGATACCTGGATCAATAGGATCATGGATCACATTGAAGTAAATCAAGAGCTACATTCTGATATGTCGTTATCGCAAGATACCGCTGAAATAGCAATCGATACAGATCTTCCTATTGCTGTTGGACTTTCATCTGATTGGCACTTAGGATCCCGTACAGTCGATTATAGGACATGGCAACAGCATTTTGCTTTCTTCGTATCTACTCCAGAGTTGTATATGGGGACTGTTGGAGATTTGCCTGACAACACATTGACAAATTTCCGATCAGCGACTGCTATATTTAATCAAGTGATCAACCCAAAAGAACAGAAGTTCCTGATAGAAAAAATAGTAGATAAGCTTGTTGATACCAACACACTCTTATTTGGTGCATGGGGGAATCATGATGTCGAGCGTGATGAGAATCTCTTGGGAGATTCAGCCTTTGCTAAGCTCCTAGCAAAGCAAGTGCCATACTTTAATGGTAAGGGGTTTGTCAAGCTCAAGGTAGGAGAGCAAACATATACGATAGCCATCACACATAAATCTAGGTTCTCTAGTTTTCTACATGACACTCATTCTGCTATGCGGGAATACGAGATGTACTTCCCAGCAGATGTCATTGTGACCGCTCATCATCATTCACCTGCAATTGCATGGAGAATCAGATATCCCACTGCTAGAAGACTTGGATATGAATTTGGTGGAGGGTCATGGTTAGTTAGAACAGGAACCTATGAAGTAGATTCAGGGTATTCTAAGAGATACTATGGAATGGGAGAAATTGGGGTGCCTACTGCAGTGTTCTTTCCTGATAGACATGAAGTAATAGTATTCCAGTCGCCATTCCAAGCAATAACATTCATTACGGGTTGTCGAGTGATGAGATAGATAAAGCGAAGGCGTGTAGAGTTTAATTTCTACACGCCTTATCTATGTTAAGATCATTCAATCATTTCTGCTTCTAAAATATTGTTTGCTACAGGAACCCAAGGGTGGTTAGCATAATCTTTGATAAACTTTTCAAACAAATCTCGAGATATATTTCTATTCTCTTCTAGATCAATTGCATCTCCTAAGCGGAGTGCTCGTAGTTTATGTGAATAAGCAGCCATATATAACGCTGTTCCATCTTTAGGAAACCCTGCTAAGTCAGCCTGATAATAGGCAGATGCCGCTTGTACCTCTGAATCTGCCTTCAGATACATTTCGGCTTTATTCCACCAAGCCAAGCCTCTCCATGATTCCTCAGGTTCAGCATTATCTAGGAAGGTGTCGTATGCTTGCTGCGCTGCCGTAACGTCGCCAATATCCTGGTGACACCAAGCCCTCATATAAAGTACACGATGATGACCATTGTAAAAGTCAGGCACGCGATCAAACATTTCCAGCGCCTTTTCACCATTACTGCGTAGAGCCACATAAACCGATCCTGCTTCATATGCTGCCTCGATAGCCACCGTCGCATCCTTCGCAGAGGCAGCAAGCGCTTCAAACTCAGTAGCTGTCTGGAGAGCTCTTGTCGTATCTCCAACAAGACATGCAGCCCAGTACTTGGAGAAGATTAGCTCAAACTCTGCGCGTTCTTTCTTCGATCCTGCTTTGGGATCACGTTCAAAATACTTATCATAAAGAACCTCTGCAGCATTCCACTTACCCATAGTCCAGAACTGGTGAGCGTACCCTCGCAGCTCTTCAGTTGAGGCATTATCTTGTTCTGTAGCATCACCTATGACACCAGCACCATCATAGACTTCACCAATATTCTGGCTATGCGCTGTGCTGCACATTACCGCCAGTAGAACTATTGTTAATAGTATTTTCATTCTCTTCTCCTTAGTCTCTAAATGTTACCATCACACTAGCGATAATGTCGGTTGCTGTTGCATCAAGCCCAGGGTTTTGCCCGTCTCCATCAACAAATACAGTAATAATATCACCGGCAGCAAACGTAGTGGTACCTTTGGTTGTGGTTGCGTACACCGTTGAATGCCCAAGTGCTGAATTTAAGAGTTGCCAAACGTTTGCATTGTTCTTGAACACTTGGTAGGCCACTCCGCATCTTGGGATTGTTTGATTCGCATAGACCGAGAACCCTACGACGGACCCAGCGGTCGCTGCAACCCAGCCAGCATTAGCATTAGTAGTCGTGCCTCCAATATCAAGATATACTCCAGCAGCAGCGTTCAAGTCACCACCGAACTCGATGCAGAGGTTGTCACCATAAATGTCTCCGTCCCAATCCAGTCTATCGTTATCAGTATCAATTTTACCCCCCGTACGAGGTGCTCCGTCTATATTGCGGAAGATAATATCATCCTTGGAGTCAAGGTAGATGCCTCCGGAAGCGGTATTGCTCTTCATGATGAAATCGCCGGTTGCAGCAATGCCAATTGTAGAGCTACCCGTTATCGTTGTCGTGCTTCCAGCCGCTAGGTTGATTGCAGTCGTGTTAATGGTCAGGGTATCCCCCGCAGCATCGCCCAGAGTAGTAGTGCCGTCAATTTGCAGGTTGCCCGCAAAGTTGCTGGTGCCTGTACCGTTGATGTCCAGGTCTCCGTCAAGGACGATATGCGACACGCCACCGGAGGTGCATTCAAATGTCCAGTTGATGTCCCCTGCTCCGGACCCGATGCTCTCAAACGCAACGCTTGACGTACCGTTGAACTGCAGAGCATCTACGGCCGCGCTGAATTGTACCTCATTAGCATCATTCCCACCCACGTTTATAGATACGTTGTTGAGTCCGGTGAGGTCTCCGCCAAGCAGTTGCAAGTCTCGCATCTGCCCGTCACCAAACTCATTCCAGAAATACTCAGTGTCAGCGGCAATCTGGAAGAGGTCTTCGGTTACAGAGACTGAAGCATTTGCGGTCCGCTCAATCCGAATCCAAAATTTGTTAACGCCATTGATGGCTTGCGACTGCCACCCAGCCAGGTCTACGGCCTCAAAGGCAATGTCGCCACTGCTCCGAAACCCATCGGTCCCATCCGATGGCGAGAACGTCGCCCATATAGTTGGGTCACCACCCCCATCACTATACCGAAATACCGGCTTAATACCTGGGTTGGCAGCAGCCACCGCCAACAGCACCTCGATCTCGTCGAATGCCGCAGTACCTCCAATGAGGATTGCGTCGTTGTCAGCGACAAAGATGGCAACATCCGTGCCCGTAGCGTTAAAGGCCGCAAGTTGATTGCTATATGCAGGCCCGGCAGTCTCAACTTGACCTCCGTCAAGATTAGCAAACGTACCAGATAACTGATGGATAGGCCCAACTCCGGCCAAGGCCCCGACCAAATAAATTCGGTCAAATGTCCCGCCAAGATGTGACATTTCGAGACCGTGCAAAGTTCCACCAGTAGAACCTGTTCCGAGAACAGTGATTTCTATGATGTTCTCAAAATCATCGGCCGCATGGTCGGCCATTGTATATGAGATGTCAATGGCCTCGATATCGTCGAGTGAGTTGGTGTCAACGTTGATATCAACAGCATGATCGCCGGAAGCGACAGCAGTGAAATCTATCAAGAGGGTGTCCAGTGTAAGCGTTGTAAACACTGCAGTATCAACATATATTTCTGCCCACTCTTTACCTGATGCTCCCAGATCAAATGCGCTGTCAGTAACAGGTACTAGATCGCCACCGATCGGAGGCACCCATTGTGCATATGCTGGCCCTGCTAGCATCAAGAGTGTTGAGAGCAGGATAACTAATCTTTTCATTTTCTAATCTCCTATAGAGGCCTGGTGTAATTAAAATATATTTTTGAGTTTGTCGCTGGATAGAATCCATTGAAGGTTATGCCTTTGCGGTCGCTATCTTCAGCATAATCCGTCGTTGGTCTCTGTTGAAACCCGTTGAGGAACACTTGTACTGTATTTGGAATAAACTCATAATCTGTGAGATATTGATCAACAGATGATCCATTAGGAGTCTCACTAGGTATTTCATACACCACATGAGCATGACCTATCCCGCGACCCTTAGTACCAAAGTACATATTATCTATGAACCATGTGCTTGCTGATCCCTGATACGGCATATATAATCTAACTTCAGTTACATCTGATCCAGTCCAGTTTGCATGCCCTGATAGATCAACTATCTGACTGTGCCAATCTCCGTCATAACTTATGGTGAATGTCTTAGTATTGCTTGCTCCATAAGATCCAATCTTCCACTTCAATATGGCTTGGCTACCAGCTGTGCCAGATGAGAACTTATACCTGAACATGAACTGATCAACGTCGTCAGGATCAATTCCAATAGTGGGTGAAATGATGTAGTGCGGATCAGCAGCATTACTCGCGTATTGAATATATGTAGCTGCTGGTGTGGTGATTGGCGCATCTTGATCTGTCCACCCCTCATCACTATCCCAAAAATCCCACCCCACGACAGGTGACATGGATCCGGTGCCTCCACCGAACTCGCTGTCAAGTAGCGACATGGCCCTGTTAAACCATGACATCCATGCCCCGTCTCCGGGTTGTAGCAATGGGAGAGACAGGTTTGGGGTATAGTCCCCAGTGTTTATCCTATATGCTACATCGTTAACTGTAGCACCAGGCCAATTTGAACTAAGGGTTATTTGTAAATCAGTGTCAACAGAAGCAATTGTAATTGCTCCTATCCCCGATCCTTTCGCTATGAACAAGTCACTAGCCTCAACGTACCCTGTGAGGGTTGTATTGAGGAATGTTGCAGTAGCAGACCCGTTAGTAAGTGATACTGTTCCTGTAGTATATTGCATCGCATCCTACCTTTGTATTTTATCTTTTCCTACGGAGCATTTTGCCAATACTGCGCTTCGACGCTGGTCTTTACTGCCTCAATCTGGAACTCCATCAAGAAGGCGTCGTAGCCCTCGCCTTTTAAGGCACTTAATGCCATCACCATAGTATTGTTTGAATCCACAGACACATCATGAGGCGTATAAACATATTCTGACGAGGAAATCTTCCCTACAGGAAATCCCATAATGTTCCCGGCAAAATCGAGTATTCCATGCCTAATGGTAGCATCATCTGTCAAGAAGAATAACTGAAGACTGGGGATACCAACTGTAGATTGTTGTAAAATAGGCCCAGCGGATAGGGCATTATTCACTCCACTAAAGACTACTTTAGGGGCAATAAGAACAGAGCCGCCATTGTCTACTTGGAAATAATATATGTTATTGCTATTATCTCGTGCCGCAATATGAATATTGTCGTCGGCGTCTATGGTCATACTAGGCATCGTTAAGCTTAGACCAGCTGTTCCAGTGATGGCTGCCATATTAGGATTGAATCCTGTTTGCTTGTTTCCTGCTCGGTCTATTTTCCCAAAGAACAACCCTCCACCAGAAGCCGCTACGATGCAAACAGCATCATTAGAATCAACTTCACAGTTGCATCCACCAAGGTAGTTTCGTGAACTATAGAGTGATGCGTCTGCTATTCCGACGGTCACGATGTTGGTTCCTACTGCGGCATCCTCCCATCGTCCCCAATAGACATCTTGGGATGCGTTATCAATAGTAACAACATGTTGGGAATGTTGAGAGTCAAACACCACCCCCATATCCCACGCTCTACATACCCGATTGATTAGTGGATTGCTTCCGTGACTGGTGCTTATCTCTGTAGTACCATCTGCATTTATGCGGGCATAATATATCTTCAAATCACCCGAGTCTTGCAGCCACCAATGACGATCGTTTTGGTGGTTCCCTCCTGCCGCGGAGTCAATTGCTAATCCGCTTTGTGTCCAGACCGGACCATCAAAGAACTGAGTCGGTGGACCAGTCATATAAACCCGAAGAGAATCTCCAATCTGGTCGAACAGCTCTGCATCAGACGCAGTGTCTCCAACTCCATAATCATCTCGAGCAAGCACCTTCACCAAATAATCCTGATCCTGTGGACCAGTAAACGTACTCTCAGGTGTGGTTTCAGTCTTGTGAAAAGTCCCAACTTGATATTCAGCACTAGCGGCAGGAGCAGCAGGAAAATCGGGAACCATAGAAAACACTCCGGAGGCAAAATCAGATACAATTTTTTTGCGCCACCTTAACCTACCACCAATTGTTACTTGTGTTCGTAAGAGACTACCATTCCAATAATCATTGGCTTCGGTTCTCTGTGTGTCTTTCAATAGCCTAGAGGTATGTGTATATCCAGTAGCATCTAATGTTCCTTCTACCTTGCCTGTATTGCTATTTGATTTAGCAATGATAGTGAAATCAGTCTCACTAGCAGTCTTGCCAAACACATGTACATCATACTTTACGTACGATTCGGGTCTTTCATCCCAACTGATGTTCATCTTTCTATAACCAGCCTCAATATCAACACCAGTTATGACAGGCAACTTACTACCATCATGAGAGACTCTAATATGAGCAGGGTCTCTAGAGAACCTTCCTCTATCGTCGGCAGCCCATACCTTCACCACGAAGGTAGTTGGAGCAACACCACCAAAATCTGCTTTTGCATCTTCCGGTCTATACTCCCAATATGGGTCTCTGACCACTTCAGTGCGTTGGAGTCGGGGAGCAGTAATACGAACTGTAATTGTAAATGTATCTCCAACTCCAGGAGCTCCCGAGAATGCAGTCGTGACAACTTTACCAGAAGCTGCAATAGTATCTGTAATTGCTTGAGATTCACCACTCAAAGTTCCTGAGGTAAATTCAAGCATCATTCCGTTATATTCATCATTGAGCCCGAAAAGGCTAGTATCAACAATGTTAGTAGCATCTGAAGTAGCATCAGCAGCCCCTGTAACGTCAAAGGAGGACTCTCCAACGTCGTACACCTTCACTACATATGACATAAATCCTTGACCGGCGCTATTGCCAGGCTCATTATCTCGATCATCACTTCCTAATTCATCAGATCCTGTTAATAGATCAACGGCGATCCATGCAAATTTGATCCTTCCGCCAACAAAACCAGTGTCTTCACCTTGACCTTCAATCTCAAGATGCGACACTTGAGGTAAATAGCGTCCTTGATCTCCTGTGTCACCACCGATCATGATAGATCCTCTGACCGGACTCATATTCCATACATCAAATCTAGATACAGAATACACCCTCACATAGTAGGTAATACCAGGTATGACAGCAGGATATGTAAAGTCACCATCGTTATCTGATCCCGCAGTAAAATACGGGCCTCTGAACGACTCTGATAACTTGATTATCGCCTTACCCCAAAGATTAGTAGTTTCATTCGGAGGAGTATATGCTACATGCAATCCAAAGCTATCAGAACTTAATTGGAGATTTGTAACCTTCCCCGGCGGCATAGCCGGATTAGGCAATCTTACTTGGTCGTCTTGGACCACAGTTAGATCATCCCAAGCGTACATCGCAGCAGAATGTTCCCCCGCTAATACACCCTGAACCTCGCCATTTTCGGTAATCGTAATCTCATAGACCATGAAGTCTTTATCCACAAATCCCCATTCACTATGAGTAATATCTATGACATCTCCAACCTCGACAGCAACAGCTCCTGCATTTGTGCTAAATCTTACTGAGAGCTTTTCTAGTCTTGCTTTATTAATAAGCTGTACTATACGTCTGAACGCTTCACTCTTTCTAGTGATGCCCATCAATTCAGTAGCTTTGACTTTCTCACTAAGCAATTCTGAAGCCATGAGATCCGTATAGTCTACCGCCCTAATTGGCGTCATGAAGTAATCATCAGTCCTACTTAGATAGCGACCATCCAAGATATTTGGAGTAGACCAGAAATCTGCATAGGTGACTTCAAACGTATTTACATTGATATTATCTGAGCCACCTTCATCTCTTTCAGTAGCGTCAAAGCTGAATGAAGAAGATTTTGATTTATCCTGTACAGCACTTAGATAACTATCTTGCCATAAGATTCGCATCCCATAAGAAGCAAGGAATTCAGATAACCTGTCCACTACCCTTCTTTGACGATCATAGGTAAGCTCGCACATCTGCCAACGCTCACTTGCATCGCCTGTGTCATTCTCGAAAGTAGCAAGAGTCTGGAAATCTGAAATTGCCACATCCTTCACGATCTCGAAGCGATCTTTAATGGCAAAAGTAACTCCATTAGCGGGGGTAGCTGAAAAGACTGGATGTACCCTCACAACTCCCATTGTGATCTTAAATGTATCTCCTTCTGCAGGAGCACCAGTGAATGCCCCTGTAGTAGCAGTGCCTGTAGAGCCCACAACGTCAGAAATCGTTTGTGATTCTGTATTTAGCGTGCCCGACGTAAACTCGAGGGCATAAGTGTTATACTCATCATCCCAATTGAAGAGACTTGTATCAATAATACTAGTATCAGTTGAAGTGCGGTCAGCAGCTCCAGTTACTGTAAATATAGTATCTATGATCCGAGATTGCTCACCAGAAATTGCTCCACTAGTAAGCTCAATCATTTTATTATTATATGTGTCATTCGCAGTGAACAATGCAGTGTCAACAATCTGGAAATCCGTTGCCGAATCCACTGTTCCAGTGATGACAGGACTCACAGCTGGCCCAGTGGAAAGAGCGGGGTCAAGTGTTATTGTACCTGCTTTACTAGTATCAGAAATCCTAGCAGCTTTCCCATCCAGTGCTCCACTGAGAAACTCTATGATCATGTCATTAAATTCATCATCCCTAATAAATAAGGACGTATCATATATAGTGCCTACTACGCTGCTTGTATCACAGCTACCTGCAACTCTTTCAAGTTGGTTCCCAGCTCCATATCTCTTATCTGTTAGCATATCTAACATACACCACGCTGGTACAGAATTAACAGTGTTCACTCCTGTAAGTTCCATGTCAGTAGTTGTGGCTGTGTAATCACGAACTTTTCGTCTGACTCTGACTGTAATATCAGGAACATTTCCACTTAATTTCTCAGTAGCGATCTTGCGGAACGCGATCAATGCAGTATGAGGATAAGTCAATCCTCTATCTTCTACCTCATCAACCCATGCCCATGTAAGTTCTCTTGTATGCTCTGCATCAGACTTATCTGTGCGTCTATCAACTTTAAGCTTGAACTGGGCATCTTCTGTGGTGCCATTTTGCCTAAGTTCAGTGGGTCCTATAGTCACAATCTTCAGAAGGTTCTGAGATGTTCTATTGCCGAACTTGACGACCTTTTGTCTAGTGGTGTCGTAGGAATCTACTCCATCATTCTTCTTCCACTGAAGTTTGAACGTTACTCCTTCCCATCCGAGACCTTCCCCATTGGATGGGCTTGTATCAAAACATCTAATTATAAACCCAAGGCGGAGTCGATGACAATCAGTCAATGTTGTTGTGTACTCATGAGTATCATCTTTATCATCTAAATCACTGCTAACTGAAATTGTACTGTGAAGCTCATCAAATTTGCCTATAGCAGATTGTGTTTCTGTCCCATACCTATAATCCATCCCTCCTTCAGGACTGACAGAATACCCTGCTATTTCATTAGTTGTGCCTGTGTATACTTCAGCTAATCTAATTTTTTCCTGAAAACAAACATACCCATCTGGCACCAATATAATAAATTTATCGGCAGCACTAGGCGCACCAGTAAGCCCTGTACCGGCTAGGGCTGCTGTGCCAGCTGTGCCATTGACATCTTTAATAATAGCCACTTCGCCTGCGTATGTCCCAGACGTCATCTTAAGAGAAAAGGTGTTAAAGTGATCATCATATACAAATAAACTAGCATCTTTTATAGAAGTTGCTGTTGTTCCTGAATCTGCTGCCCCTGTAACAACTTCTTTGGAATGATCACTTGATTCGATATACCCCTCATAATCATAGTAGCCATCATCACTATCTGAACCAGCATCTTGAGTAAATTGGATTCTGCCTTCTTGATCTTCTACATCTCTCTCAAACCAAGAAAATCCACATAGAGAATATGGAGTCCTGGGAAGACGTGGAAGCACATCGGGTAATCTGATCCAGTGATTAACTTCATCACTATTGTTCTTGATTACACAGAAATCTTCAATCACAAAGTCTTCATTTGCAGTAGATGCACCAAATGCAGGTGAGACTGACAAACTAAGAGTTACCGGGTTGACTGCTGTAATCACGCGTCTTTCACCAGCTCCGATATCTGCAAAATAGATAATTCGATCTAAAAACTCCCCCCATTGATCAAAAGCAACATTCACCACTGTGGTGGTGTTGCTTGTGCCTCCAGCTGTTCCACTAAACACATTAGAAGACACATTAGCAGGGAAGAACTCAGTCGATTCCTGACCATTTATCCAGATCTTTTCAAAGCCATCAGTAGATTCCCCATCAATATCAGTTCTTGATGTAGCATCCACTTCACCTTCACACACAGCAAGAAGCATATTCAATTGCTGCTTTTCATCAGTTACCTGTTCGATCCACACATTAACTGGGATTCCTTTAGTGATACAGGTCCCATAAATTACAGGAACAGGAAGATCTTCTTTAGCAATAGTCTTTCCACCAGACCAAGAAAAGATTTCATCCTCGTCTGTGTCACCATCAGGAGTGTTAACATATGAATATATAGAATAAGCTACAGATGCGGCAGCCATTGCTATACTTATTCCAATAAACCACGCTTCTACGCCCATGATTTAATTCTTCCTACGTATAAGATTTTTGATCTCCTACAAAGTCGATTGAGTGGAGTACAAATTACCCCTGTAGATATTGTTATATGAAGAAGATCACCTTCCATATATACCCCTGTATGACTTGGAATATTTATTTGCTTGCCAAGGATTACCACATCGCCAGTTCGGATCTCTGTTAAAGCGATGTGATGAAAATATAGATTAAATATATCAAGAAGTCCTATACATTTACTAAAATCAGTCTGATCATACGGGGGAAGCATAGGGGCCATATCTTTGCCATATGCTTCTTTTACGAAAGCCAGAACCAGCCCAACGCAATCCATTCCTGCTCTATCTTTACCATATGAGAGCCATGGAACGCCGATGAAGGATCTTCCCAGTTCTAGTAGTTCTTCGGGTTCCATTATTGTAACCTGATAGTTTGCTGTGCTGGCATGCTCGGATATCCGCCAAATCGACCAATATTAATATGGGCGGAACAACCAAAAACTGAGTCACCTAAAATCCTACTACAATAATCATCAGGAGCACCTCCTGGCCCGGCCATCTGAGGGCCAGTATAGCCACACTCTCTTGATCTATATCTCCACCAACAGAAGCTGCGTCTCATCTTCCTTCGAGGGATCTTTTCGTTGTCATAAGCCAACTTTGGCTTGAGCATCAATTGAATTATTCGAGAGCTGCCTTGAGGCTTTCCTCCTGCTGCTGTAACGTAAAATTTGATCTCTAACTTACTATTGGGATCGTCGTATACAGTAGCAACTCCATCAGTCTCAGTGATGAAGACTAAGATTAATCTGACTTCGTTTCCTCGGAGGCCATTATTATTAAATAAGTACGCACTCATTACACGATCAACATTACCAATGGTCATTTGGAGGGTAGGTGCTGCTCCGGCGGCTGACTCAGGGATTCTATCAAACTTGATATTATAAGATGTGTAGATCTGGCCGTCAAAATTGATGTCCTCAAGATTAGAGGTAAAATATAAAGTTGTGGTGGGGTTTACATAGATCTCGTATAGCCAAGCGAAGCCCAGCTCTTGTTGCGCTGCTTTCGTTTTGAATAGTGAAGAAACTCCTCGTGTCATGTTATTTAGTGACCTCTAAAACTAGATTCCCCGAGACGACAGCGTAGCTAAATTCCTGGTAGGACATGCTATCATTTTGAAAATGGCACCTGTGGTGATACTCAAAAGTAGCCAAGACAGCAGCAGCATTAGCTGGCTCATTACCATCTGTGAAAGTGATTACACCAGTATCCGCATCAACTGCATAAGTAGCACCAGGAGCAACATAACCTCCACCACCCACTGAAACTGTCAGTGTCCCAGAAATTGGATAGTATTTATCTTCATAGTTATTGGCAGTACCTCCAACACCATCATCTTCATAGATATAATTCTGTCTGAGCTGCCATTTGTTTCGCTTGATAGTGACCACATCAGCAACCGCAGGAGTTCCTGTTAAGGCAGATGCTAGTGTGACTGTATTGACGGCACCTCCTACAGTATCAGTAATTTGCTTCTCCTCACCAACTGCTGGAGGTGGAGCGGCTATAGTTTTCATTTCTGCTTCAAAATTGGTATTGAACTCATCATCAGTACTAAAGACAGTTCCGTCATCTTTAAGTATGGTATCAGTAGTGCCTGCGATCATAGTCGCATCTTCTTGATGCCCAGACCCACTAAGCGTCACGGCCGTCGCCTGGTTATCCTTAGTATCTCTATAGTAGAACGAAGTTGCTGAGCCTCCCATTGCTCTATAGAAATTATACATATCGCCAAATGTACTATCAGTTAGGTCACCATCATTGTTCATATCTAGTGCGTTGATCTGGAGAGTAAAATAGGTAATAGAAGTAGTCCATGCTTTTCTAAGCTGCATAGAGCCCATTTCGGCTTCTGTGCGCTCGGTGCGCCAGCGCTGGCGGGTTGATGAGCCCATCTGCCTGGACCATGTGGCTGTCCAAATATCAACCATGATTAAAACGCTCCTGTTGCTTGAGGATTTACTCTCATACTAGCCATTCCTGCTACTACCGGATTAATGATCACGCTAGGATCACTTGCGATCCCCATCCTTGTGATCTCTGCTGGATCAAGTACATTGACAATAGTAATATTTGCTCCAACAAACCCAGGCACGCCTTGTGGAGGCCCGGGAGGCTTAGGAGCATCTCCCATATTAGGGTTGGGTATTACGAATTCGCCTGCGTGCATGCGATATAGACCTGCGCGGTCAATCATTCCTCCACTTGCCTTCCCCTGGCCGCCTGCGCTTCTCAGTCGAGCCCAAGCCTCAAGCGCACCTCCCCCACCGCCGTCGAAGAACCCAGGGAACGCAGATGCAAGAATCTTAAAGACTAACATCTTGGCTATTGCTTTCAAGAGCATCTTTGCTAGATCCTTGAAGAAATTTTTTATTGCCTCTCCTGCTCTTTTGAGGTCACCATCGACAAGAGCATCTACTACATTACCAACAGCTTGCATAGTTCCTGAGAAGAATCCTGTAATAAGATCAGTCGTGACTTCGGTCCAATCTGTGTACTTCTTCTGCATATCTTCAAGAGTCTTCTCTAGGCGAGATTTTTCTTTCTCAGCAAATTCTGCTCGAATTTTTGCTTTCATTTCCTCTGCAAGAAAAGTAAGATCAACTTCATGATTCATAGCGGCTTCAAGAGCATTGATCCTTTTATCAACAAGAAATTTCTGAAACTCCTCTTCAGAAAGCATTAGTTTTAGTCTGATCTCTCTTGCTTCAGTATGAGCAGCGAGTCCCATTTTTATTGCTTCTTTGTTTTGTGCATTTATGCGTTTGGAAATTTCTACTTGCTTAGCGAAGAATTCTAGTGCAAGTTTGCCAATTTGTGTTGTTCTCCAAGTATATAGCTTGACGATATTAACACCTGCTGTTTTATGCTCTTCAAATTGGCGGTTAATTAAATCTTTTTGATATTCAAAATCAGAAAAGAAAATACTCCTTAATTCATCAGAGACTTTCTTGTCAGCAGCAAAGAGCTTCTTAGAAGCTCTTTGTTCTTCTTTAAGATCATGATAAGCATTAATGAAATTTCTCAACTTTTCAGTTGTATCTTCACTAAGACTTGAGAAATCCTTTAATACTTTGTTAAGATCGGCTTGTCGTGGAGTAATAATCCCAAGTTTTATTTTCCAATCTTCTATTGCAGAACCAAGTTCTTTCATTTCGGCTCGTTGAGTGACAGTCAGTTTTGCTCCTTTTTGCCACTCTTTATTTTGCTTTTTATATGCTACTACAGCTGCATCTACTTTGACTTCAACAGCTGCAATTTCTTCTTGGGATACACGAAATGTTTTATTGAGTTCGCTGTTTACATCAGCTCCACTCTTAATTATTTGTGTATATGAAAACATTGATTGGTTAAGTAAAGCAAGAGCTTCTATTCTCTTGGGATCCATGCCTGCTTGTAGTGCTTTTTCAGCTAGCTTATCGTACGCACGACTTAAATCTTCAAGTATTATTCTTTGCTTCTTGCCTGAAGCAAACTGTTCATCTGTGGGTCCTCCCATAAACGCTCCAAATACTTCTTGAAGATATTTCGCAACCGGATCAATCTCTCCAATTAACTTTCCTATTTCCCACCCAACAACAGCTGCAAGCCCCACTGCAGCAGCCTTCATTGCTAATATAGCTGTAGTGGATACCTTAGTCAACTTCGTGAAAGTTATAAGTTTATCTCCTCCAAAAGTGACCGCGTATCCCAACTTAATTAAAACCCTGGATGCACCTGAGACAAGCAATGCCAACACGCCTAAAGGAGCAAGAACTGTTGCTAAATCAAGCGTAAAGCCTGTTAAAAATTTAGTAATTTTAGGATGCCCCTTGGCAAATTTTTCTACAGCCCAGAAGGCTCTAGTTATAGTCTTGACAAAATCTTTCATTCTAGGCATAAACTGTTCGCCGATAGCGGCAGTAGCAATTAAGGCACTATTTTTCATTCTTATGACTTGAGAGTTAAACCCTTGTGCAAACTTGTTAAATTCTTCAATATGACTGGCGCCTGATTTGTATGCACTCTCACTAGTCTTTAGAGATTTAGCTAGATTATCTACACCCTCAGCTAACTGCTGAATCATCCCAGAAGTTCTGATCCCTTCTAAGTTCAAGATCTGTAAAGCGTCAACTCTCTCAAACTTATCCATTTTAGCAATAGCTTCAAACAATATTTGAAGTGCTTCGATTGGATTTTCTACTAGAGATTTCTTGAAATCCTTCATGGACATATCGGATACAATAGCAAATTTTTCAATATCTCTCATAGAAGTTAAAAGTATTCTTGACATTGCAGTGCCGGCGACCTCAACACCTACTCCAACATCTCTTAATGATGCAGATAAAGCAGCAAGTTGATCTGTCGTTAGTCCAAATGTCTTAGCAGCACCAGACAAGCGGACCATGATAGATACAATCTCACTTGCAGTTGCGGTAGTCGTATTTCCTAATTCGTTAATTGCAGAGGCGACTTTCCCTACATCCTTAATTGAGTCACCCATAACATTAGTAATACGAGCTATCATAACAGCAGCTTGGCTTGCTGTAAGATCAGTAGCAATTTCAAGCATAGCTATATGCTTTGTGAAATTAGCAATATTCTCTGAGCCTCTGATACCAAGCTGACCAGCAACGACTGCAATCTGTTGCAAGTTTTGCATTGAGATTCCAGCCATAGTAGTTCCAAGATGCTCCAATTCAGTTTGGAGAGCCTTAAGCTCAGCTCCTGCCATACCAGTCGTCCTGGCGACATCTAAATACCCTGCTTCAAGACTAGCAGCAGCACGAGTGGCGACAAAAGCCGCTCCAGCGCCTAGTACAGTCATACCCAAAGCAACAGCTCCAACCATGCCTGAGATTTTGGCTACCTTGTTGAGAGAGTTGTTCATGCGGCGAGCCCCCTCTTCAACAGCATCGGCGGCTTTCCCTGTAGCAGCACGGAATCCTTCGCCTACTAATGAAATATGGACTCGCATTCCAGCAAGATCTACTTCTTGTGGAGCCATTTATCTTTTCCTTCTATCCTTAATTGGAGTCTTCGACATAGTGTTAGCGTGCGCCACTTTCACTCTTGTTGCGGGATCCATTCTTGAACCTCCTGATTGAGAGCCTCCAGATGAAGAGAAAGGAACAGGAGAGGTGAACTTCATCACCTGAGGGATTTCAGATATTAAAGTTCTAGACTGACTGGGAGTCAAATCTAGTATCTCCTGATACGTCATATTGTAGAAGTGCTTTAGAAGACCTACTACTGTTCCCCATCTGAGGCGTTTTTGGGGTCCGAGGAGGACTCTTCTTTATCCTCCTGAGCACCTGACATCAAAGTTTGGATAATGTGCATATCTTCAATGCCTACTAGGTTTCCTACGTCGTCAAGAGTAAGATCAGAATGATTCTTATTGATTGCTCTCCAAAGCAGAAACAAAGTTCCATCTGAAGAAGAGGCTTGGAAAGGCGCAGAAGATCCTTGACTGTCTAAGATCTCTCTGATTCCTTCAGCAACCTCTTTCCCAGTAAGCAAGGCTGATTTTGCAACATCAACAAAAGTGTTTACATTTGCTGATTTCACATGCTGTTCAAGAGCCGCAAAATCTCCTAGAGTAATTGGGGAAAGCATGAACTGCTTTCCTTTAATCGTTACTTCAATCGGAGTTGCGAATGTGTCTGCTAACGTCTTTTCTCGTTTTTTTACCATTTTACTATTTACTCCCTTCTATTATTTAGTTACTCTCACGAAGTAGCGAGGGTGAGCACGGAGTGACCGGTAAAAGTTATACCGTTCTCTACTAAACCGTCTGCAGCAGTCGTGTATGTAAGCCCTGTAAGCACTGCCCAGCCTTCAAGTCTTTTACTGCTTGCAGGTGTCGCGGTATCTTTGAAGTAATATAACTTCACGATCATTACAGAAGCAAGATCGTCTGCTAGGTCATTATTGACCCAGTGCCGATCTGCAGATCCTGACCATCCAGTTATCCCAGGGATGTAAGATCGAACGCCAGAATCAGTGAAATCAGTCTTTTCCAAAGCCTCACCAACATAGTCTAATGTCCAACCAGTAAACCCACCAAGCTCTAGACAGACATAATCATCATAAGTTGCTGTGATTGTTCCTACAGCAGCGACACTTAAAGTGATCAATCCCGCAACAGTTGTACTCCAATCCCCAGGTTTAAGTGTAGTAGGAGATCTCCCACTATCATAAACGATCATGCCTGTTTCGTCAACATTAGTCGCTGTATCACAAGCCCAACTCACACCTGATCCTGTAGTAGAATCTGTAGTAATTGTCGTCGCTGCAGAAGCCCAAGTCGCATTAGCGATAGTCCCATCATTATCATTAGTTGAGTTGTCATATACTGTAGCTCCTGTTCCTTCGAGCATGAACCATTCTCCCACGATGGGATAAGTGTTGACATCAGGGTACTGACCAGCATATAATTGAGCAGCAAATGCTCCAACATCAGCACTATAGATTCTTGTTAATCCAAAGTGCCTGGTGTTGGCGGTCGTAGTAACAGTTCCTTGACCTATGACCAGATCACCTGCTTGCGCTAAAGTACCTGTAGTTGCATCTGTCACATTAGCAATTGCCGAAGCTCCATCAACCCAAAGTTCTAGTTGGTCATTGGTGACATCTCGAACTGCTATGATATGATGCCACGCACCATCAGTGAGATCAAGGTTGTCAGTGATAGTAGTTTCTCTTGCATTAGTAGCATCACCAATCACAAACTCTGCGAATCCAGAGGCATCGATTAATAGTTTATATCCCAGATGATCTACTCCTACAGTTCCTGTATGCTTCTCTACTAACACACCATCGCCAGTAGCCGCTGGTTTCACCCAGCATTCGATACTGAAACTATCAGTAGCACCAAAGTCTAGTTCCCCACCGGTGGGGTCTGCGACGGTAATCGTGTTATTCGTGGCACTAAACAGCACGCAGTCAGTCATGGCTGCGTAAAATGCACCAGAATGACCGCTTAATGCAGAAGCCATTTTGTTTGCTCCTTATCTTATTAGCTGTATGAACATACAGCTAATATTTCTTTTTCTATTTCCCAAATATGAGAGTGTAACTTTACGTGACACTTCTTACAAAGTGTAATTCCATTTTCTACTATAAATCTATCTTCTGGGTGGTCAACCCAAGGTTTCAAGTGGTGGCCATGAAGTTCTACTTCATACTCCCCACAGAACTGACAAGTATAGTCATCACGCTCGAAGACGGATTTTCTCCAGTTGATGTTTTTAGCACTATTGCGGAGTAGTTCGTCCTCTGTGGATGTGCCTCCTCGCCAAAGGAAACTATTCGGTCCAGAGAAGTATTTCCCGTTACATTGTCTAGAGCAGAAGCGAGAAATTTGACTTTTGCTTCTAAGTGTAGGAAATTCTTTCCCGCAATAATCGCAAATAGTAATTCCTCCAAGATCTGGGTTATAGCGTGGATTGCGTTTCCCTGACCAATCACATGAGTGAGAACAGCATACTCTATCTTCACCTGATTTGAACACCCAAAACTCTTTGTTACATACAGGACAAACCTTCCATATCTTTCCGGGTAGAGATTCGTTATAGCATTCTACTGAGCAATATTTAGCCTCATCTTTGCGGGATTGATCTACAGAAAAGATCTTTCCGCACTGGAGGCAAGTTATCATGACCTGCGGCTTCCTCTGCGATTTATCCGCGCACTCCTTGCAACAGAACTTCTGATGTTTCATACACCAGAGAATGATGAACAAATCTCCACAATAAAGACATTTCTTTTCTACTGGTGGGTGTCTTTTCCCTCCCATGTGTGCATCTCCCTTCCTATCTTTTAGTATGTGTTATGCAATCGCGAGGGCACCAGTCCCAGTGAATGAATATGAAACAGTCTCAATTCCCTCACTCGGAACTCCATAGCTAACACTAGTTATAAGGATATCACCACTCAAAATATCAGCATCTGTCGTAGTGCCCATTTGGAATATCGCTGACGCAGACGCGGCGGCTGGGGGAGTCGTAGTAGTTGAATCATCAAGATAACAATCATACGTTCCAGACCACCCTGTCATTCCGGGGATATAAGCCCGCACTCCAAGATCACCAAAATCAGTAGATTCCAATGCCTCACCAGTATAATCGATTGACCAACTGTAAACATTAGTTACAAAATCAGCTCCAGTAATAGCCCCTTCATGTCCAGACATGGCTCCCATAGTTTACTCCTTTCGTTTACGTGTTTTGGTCATTACCAAAACACAATGTTTTTATTTATTTTCTAATATACGAAGGATCTCTTGCGTGTCCTTTCGCATTTCCTTCACATCACTTTTTAATTCTTGCTGTGTGACATCAATGCTATCTATTTTTGCTTTCACTCCCACATCAGCGATTTTCGCCTCTTGTATATCTTCTTGATGCTTTGTCGATAATGCTTGAATCCTCTTATGAACATCTCCAATGAGTTTAGCACTCTTCTCACCTAGCGTCAAGATTGACTTAGGAGTCTCTACTGCAGACTCTTCAAGATGCTTAAGTCGGCTGCCATGCTGCTGGATATCCATCTTGATCGGGAGGATCTTCTTATCCATCTCTCCCGTGATATAATAAGCCAAGACCCCGAAAAGTACCATTGAGAACCAAGGAACTAGCTTTACAAAGGCAGATTTCATGCCGTTACTATTTTTGGTTACCATCTAAATTACTCGCTCTCCAAGGATTAGTAGTTACGCGCTAGAAGCAAGTATGAGGAGAATCCGTATACCTAGTGCAATAGTAGCACCAACTGCTCCACCTTTAATCGCTCCTTCAACAGGTCCACACTCGTCAAAATCCATTTGTTTTATTTCCTTTTATACAACGGTGAGGATCACCTCGTAATCTATAACATACACCCATGCGTCCTTTTCAAATGTGTTCCTGCCCCACATGAGGCCTCCACCTTGTCTCTGCATCTTGATAGTAGTAAAATCGCTATCTCCAAATGTGAGAGTAGCAAAATCATAAACAGTCGTGAGCTTATCAACTATGTTTAATATTTCTGTAGGAGCAGATTGCTCCGACCAAATAGAGAATTGAATCAAGTAGTTCTCCATACTAGCTGTAAACATGTACTCAGGAGTATTGTCAATTAGATGGAAAGTCGTATATGGTTTTCTTAGCCCAGTAGAATCTTTCCCAATGAAGCCATCATCAGCGATTTCAGGATACATACCTCCAGTCAAAGCAGCAACAAGATCACTATTGCCGGTAAATTCAACATACAAGGCTGTAAAGAGACTCTGCGGGTCTGACATTGTACCTTATCTCCTAAAACCTAAACTGTCCCATGCCTCTTGAAACACCAGCTCCAATACCTCTTCGTGCTAACCTGTGTCCTGGGCCTGTGCCTGCAATCGTGGGTAATTGGAAAAATCTGCTAGAAACCCGCCCTGCGGCTATCCTAAATACGCGAGGAAGAATCTGACCAGAGAATAAAGCCCCAAATGTTCCTAGTTGTTTTGAAAATCCGTAGATAAAATTTCTGAACTCTCCTAGGAAAGCTTGATTCTTACGTGATAACGTTATACGAACTCCTCGGAGTCGCGGGTCGTGGAACACATTCCTAAAATCTGATTTTTTTACCTTCCTGATTGATTTTCTCAAGTAGCCTTGTGGTCTTTGTCCTTGTACTTGTCTGGTCCTAATGAATTTTCCTTCTTTAGTCCTAAAGGACATAAACCCTCCGGGTGTTTTTGCCCTAATTGGAACGTGTCTGGGACCAAACACTCCTGTACCAAATTCTACTGCCGAAGCATAAGGAGCTTTAACTCTAAGTGTCCCTGTAATATTTCCAGAAGATGTTCTAGTAACCTCAGTTTCAATACTCTGGCGCAACCTGCCCGTCACTCTGGGAGCATTTTTCCTGACTCTATTTCTGAATTTGGCCATAAAGATCTTCATCTTGACCATAAGCATTTGTTCTATAAGCCTGATTGATTCCGCAGTATGTAATGTAACAGTAACTCTGCTGCGGGACTTCTTCCTCATGAAAGATTGAATATCACCCATAGATCGTCCAGCTCTATATAGAACAGATCTTTGTGCTGTAAAGGATCCCATTTCATCGCACCTGACGTAATTCTACTTGCAAATGTTTTTTGTCATGGTCCCAATGATTGACCACTTCAACTATATAATATTTACCCGCAAATAGCACTCTACAATCTTCATTGATATCAGCGTGATAAGTACAATATAATCTGTGTGTAACCTGAACTGCTTCTCTAGTATACGCTTTAGACTCTTCTCCTGATAACACACGCAATCTACATTTCAAATTCTTGTGGATGACAATCTCTGCCTCTGCCCAACTTCCATCTGAGTTCCGGGTCTTAGTAGGAGCTAAAATATCACATTTCCGATTAAGCATAGATATGAAGCTCATCTTATGGCCGCCAATCCATGAACTGAATCACGGCTTGATATACACCTGTAGTCAAGATACCTGAAACCTCTCCCACACTGTAACTATAGTCACCTAATCTTTCTCTTTCTAGATTACCATCAATCTTAGAAGCGTCATACTTCGATTTCACAAGCTGCCAAGTTGCCTCTTGTAGGCACATGGGCACAGTCGCATATCCTGCTGTGTAGGTAGCTGCAATATTGCTACGCCCTCTAGGCAAATAAGCAGCAACATAGACTACACCTCTGTCTTCATAGACTACTATCTCGTCTTCTGCATCATTCCACATCTCAAGTAGAGTCTGACCATCATAACAAAACCAACCATCCGCTCTTACTAGTTCAGTTGAGTCGTAACTGTTATATTCTCCATTTAGTACTGATGCGCTCCACCCACTTACTGCGTCGATAACAGCAGCTAGTTCTACCAGTGTGTCGTTGGCAGCAGATGTCAAATCCAACGTCTGGGTATCTGTTCCATCTTCTGTTAAGAGTAATTCGCTCTCTGCTGTATCAACTGTTACTGACGCTTGGGTAACCCCTGATTTAGTGCAATTGACTGTCAGCGCTCCGACACGCCCGATTGACAATCTTGAAAGTCTAGTCACTGGGTACTGCCTTAAAAGCAATTCATGAGCACCAGGACCATCATATTCTTCTCTAGTATAGGTAGCTGATTTGATTGTTCTTCCTACATATAGCTCAATACAATTACTGGCAGCATCTATAAGGCGTTCGATCAATGCGGAGTCTTCAATTTGGAATGTCTCTTCATCATTGATACCAAAGCAACTAAGCGCAGATGTGCTTACGAGATCAGTAGAAGTGCTAGATCCATTTCCTAAGAGATTAACGACCCAGCCACTAGTCCCGTCTACATCTGTAACAAGCTCTCCTAAAGTGTCGTAAGCAGCAGCAGTCAAATCACGAGTTATAGTGCCATTATTCGCTCCACCAGTGGTGACTAGCGTCAGCGTATTACTCGCTATTGCAACAGTTGCTGCGGTAGCGTCACTTGCGCCTTGATATATACTGAAAGCGTCGATACGCAAATCTGCTGAGCTTAAATTCATATAACTTAATGTGTCTGCGAGAGAAACCAGGCTAGCTGTGGCTACCGTCATTTTCGTCTCCTATATTAAAGAACCAAATCTCACCCGGATTGGAAGCAGTCCTTCCGCTCCCATAGACTTACCTGCTCTTGCCTGCGATCCCCTGTGTGCGGCCATTCCCCTAACCACATCTTCCAGTTCTAGGTCTGAACCTTCCCACTTCTGGCCCATCTGCGATTTGTGGCACTTGATCAGCTCAATCTTCTTCTCAATATCAATCTCAACAAATACCGTAGGATTGAAATCTATGCTGCTTACTGCTTCGTAATAAAAGACATTCTTGTGCGCTCTTGTTGCTGCTAAGCACGCTTGCGAAAGTGCTACGTGATCTTGATGTGTGTCTCCTCCAGTGCTAGTGTTCCCATAAGGGATAAAAATAACATCTGCTTTACTATCTAGTATTGCAGCTTCTATCGAATCAACTAACGTCAAATAGTGATCATCGGAGATGTTATCGTTGCCTAGGTGTCTATCAACAAACCCCCCTTCAAACCATCCATATCCTCCAAGATAGTTTATTGCTGCCTGTTGCTCTTCTGCTCGAGTAGTGCAATCTTTAGCACTAATTGAGGGTGAAATAAAAACCTTAGTAGCAGCTACATAGATGTAAACTTTATCACCACCCTGGACTGCATTCTGCATCATTCCTGCGCAACTCACTTCCGCGTCATCAAAATGTGAGCCACATACTAAAATATTCATGTTTTCTCCCTTCTACATGTTACATTGATCACAAGGAAATATTTCGTTCCTTCTCCCCGCTAAATGCTCTATAGCATACCTTTGTCTTTCAGCACTGTTCCAAACCTCACTGATCAATTGATCATTAAGATCACCAAAGATCTCTTCCCCTTTTGAGCGCATACAGCACAAATTGACTCTACCATCCCAGAGAACAGTCATGTCGCCTATTGCTCTTAGGCAAGGAGGTCGATTTCCAAGTTGGGCATCTTTTACTTCTATATCACCAGCAAAGTTGAGCTTCCTGAGAGCATAAGGAGGAAGCCTATTGATCTTCGAATTCTTCTGCCATCGTTCGGCAAATGCTTCTAGCTGGTCATCTGTTATGAAGTCTTCTAATACAAGAATCACTCCATGAAAAATCTCTCGTTTTGCAAGCTTATCAATAGCTATGACGACTTCATTATAATCGTCGAGACCCATGATTTTCTGTCGGGTTACTTGAGTATCTCCATTTAATGAAACCCAAACTTCTAACTTCGGCAGAATAGACAACACATCCAGAAGATGGTCATTGTTCAAGAAAGAACCATTGGTATACATCTTGATCTGTGTTGAATTATGTAAAATCCTGCGTGCTTCTGCTATCCTATAAGAAAAATCTTTGACCAACAAAGGCTCACCAGTTAAGATAGGAACGAATGTTTTTAGCGGTGGCTGCAATATAGCAGCATTGTGCAATATCTTGTAGTACAGATCTTCTGACATCGTCCCTTTATTTTGCATCTCGTGGTGGGGACATATCGAGTGACAATGCGCGTTGCAGTATGAAGTAACTTCCAATTGCAAAGTGCGAAGTTGCATTATTCCTCTCCCTTCTTGCTGGAAGCCATATGATTTAATGGCTCCCGTTACTCTACCCATACATGGTAGGTGAGCTATTGTAAGGAGTCGAGCACCCTCATGTAAGAATGACCAACCTCAACTCCTAAAACAACACAGTGCAGCCAAGGGCCCGTTGGCTGAGCGATAACCGCCCGCACCATGTTGATTACTACTCATCCCGAAGAGGGATTATTTTCTCACCATCGACGAATTTTGCCCATAAGGAAATGTGATCGGTAGTCAGTTCCTTTGCTTTATCCTTTGCTTCAAGAGATTTTGCAATAGTACCTGCCTCTTTCGCACTGAGATCAAATTCTGATCTTACCACTCCCTCAGGAGTATCAGCACTCCAAGCCAAGTGCTCAACCGACTGCTCAATACCATTCTCGTCTTCAAATGTGTCACCAGGCTGTTTGAAGTCAAGAGCCTCAATCTCATCACTGTTGAAGGCGATCTTCTCAGTGATATTTCTTCCCGCCATTAGATCGGCGATTCCCACTCCCTGCGTTGGGATGACCCCATTCAGCAGGACCAAACGCTCTACGACACTCAATTCGACTTTCATGTTTCCTTCCTTCCTTATAAGAGAATTTGGGGCTGATTAAAGGCTCAGCCCCTAAGCCTAATTTGTATTATGTCTAGCGAAGCTGAATTATCTTTACAAAATCAATCTCAAGAGTCTCAGCAGCGTTAGTAGCACTAGCCTTCACGCCCATGGCGAAGTGCATCTCGTCCAAACCTGCAAGCGTGATGTTCTGGGCTGCATAAGCAACACCATCAACGTAAGGCGTAATAGTTGAAGTAGTTGCCGTTCCGTCGAAGTAAAATCCAACCCTAGTCCAGTTACCACTAGTGAAAGTAGTAATTGCAGTACCAGTTGCCTGACCACCTGCATTGCTAGTCTCAAAGTCGATATCTAGAGAGTCTTCATCCTTCCAGATCATGCAACCATCATAAGTTGCAAGCGGTCCAAGTGCATCGATCTGGAACCCACCAGTCGTGACATTGTTAGTAAGACCGAACCACCAAGCTGAGTCGTCGGTATTAGCCTCAGTCAAGCGGAAACGAGCTTCGAACCACAACTTCTTAGCAGCGACGAACAAGAACGCTTCGCCTCCCGTGGTCATAGCATGATGATCGTTGTCTGCACCAGCGGTAAGAATAGCAGCGGCTCCACCAGCGACATCAACATCGGCATTGGTTCCAGTTCCGCCGTCATCCACAGACAAGAAGTTGCTATTCAAAGTGAGGACGTCATGGAAGTCGAAGAAGAACCCATGAGTCGCCATTGGATTCGGATCTAAGAAGCTAGGACAAGCAGCCCACAAGCCAGAAGCCGGACCAGATGTCATAGTAGCACCATCCCATTGAACGTAAATGTCGGGACCTGCTCCAAAGATGACAGCATCACTATCCCCGAGAGATAAGTCCTCAGTTATAGTAACCGCTCCACCTAGATAAGTATCACCAGCTGCAACCTTCAGTGCCCATCCAGATGTAATAGTTGCGGTACCTGCCGCAAGCGGCTCGTCCGCAATATATACAGTAGATGCAAGCGCAACTGCAGGACTAGCTGCTGATGTAATAGTTGGCTGAGCCACATATAGCCCAATACCTTCCATAGCAGTAACGCCAGTGCCGCCAGACAATGTGGTAGTACCAGGTGTAATACTGCAGGTGATTTTAGTTACTCCACCCGCTGCTGTAATCGTAGAAGGAATACCGACAATCGCTACGTTAGTAATGGCTGTAACGGTGTCCCTTGTATCGAGGGCAACGAAAGTCATGTTAGTATCAGTAATTTCAAGAGCCGCAGCTGCATTATCTGCAAGAACGAGGTCTGTAGCGGCATTTGAAATGTCGATAGTACTTCCACCCAAGTAAACATCACCAGCTGCGATCTTAAGCGCATAACCTGCTGTAATGGTTGCGGTACCTGCCGCAAGCGGCTCGTCCGCAATATATACAGTAGATGCAAGCGCAACTGCCGGATTAGTTGCAGAAGTAAGAGTAGGCTGAGCAACATATAATCCGATACCTTCCATAGCTGTGACACCAGTGGCAGTTGACAATGTGGTCGTGCCAGGTGTAATACTAACAGTCAACTTAGTAGTACCAGATGCATTAGAAATGGTTGTAGGAATACCAACAATCGCTACATTAGTAACAGCTGTAACAGTATTTCTAGTATCCAAAGCTACGAATTTAGTAGTACCATCATAAATCTCAAGAGCAGCAGTTGTATTTGCCTTAACAGTAAGGTCAGTAGCAGCATTTGAAACATTTATGACACCACCACCCAAGTAAACATCACCAGCTGCAATCTTCAATGCGTATCCAACTGTAACAGAAGCAGGACCAGATCCCGTTCCTGTAGGAGCATTCGCAATATATACAGTAGATGCAAGTGCAACTGCAGGAGCAGATGTAGAGGTAATTGTAGGAGCTAGGATATTAAGAGCAATACCTTCCATTGCCGTGACACCAACAGCTCCCGTAAGAGTAGTCACCCCAGGAGTGATCTTAACAGTTACCTTAGTCACTCCAGAAGCAGCAGTGATTACAGAAGGCATAGCTTCAAACGCCATATTAGTGATACCTGTAACAGTATCTCTAGTATCTACAATAAGGAATTTGGTAGTGCTATCTGAAAATTCCCAAGCCGCAGCCGTGTCGGCCTTAGCAAAGATATCAATAGCATTGGTTGCAAGGTTTAAGTCACCACCAACGTATAGTTTCTTTGCGATTCCAACTCCACCAGCGATAAAGGTTGCACCAGATACTATACTGGATGCTTCAGTTGTGTCTGCGTTGTAGACTGTTCCTGATGCGATATGTAAGGCATAACCTGCTGTAATAGTAGCAGTTCCACCCACAGTAGGTTCAGCTGCAATATATAATGTAGAAGCACTAGCAACTGCAGGCGTACCTGAAGAAGTGATAGTTGGCTGTGCGATATACAAGCCAATACCTTCCATTGCATTAACGCCAGTACTACCTGAAAGGGTAGTAGTCCCTGGAGCGATGCTAACGGTAACCTTAGTAACACCACCCCCTGCTGTAATAGTCGAAGGCATAGCAGTAATTGCCATATTAGTAACAGCTGAAACAGTGTTTCTAGTATCAATAGCAATAAACTTGGTAGTGCCGTCGTAGAACTCAAGAGCTGCAGCAGTATCAGATGCAAGCACTAGATCCACAGCACCAGCTGCAACGCTTATGTCTCCACCGAATAAAGCAGTTCCGGCTGCAATGTTTAGTGCATAACCTGCTGTAATAGTAGCAGTTCCGGCTGCAAGGGGAGCAGCCGCAATATACACAGTAGAAGCACTTGCAGTTGCAGGAGTTCCACTAGATGTAATAGTAGGTTGCGCTATATTCAACGCAATACCTTCCATTGCCGTGACACCAGCACTACCTGACAATGTGGTAGTTCCAGGTGTAATACTAACAACTACCTTCGTAACACCTGATGCGGCGGTGATAGTAGAAGGTATACCAACAATCGCTACGTTAGTGATACCTGTAACAGTATCTCTCGTGTCAAGAGTAGCAAAGGTCGTGGTACCATCAGTAATTTCAAGAGCTGCACTCAGATTATCTGCAATAACGAGATCCGTTGCAGCGCCCGAAACGTTTATCTCTCCGCCACCAAAATATACAGCACCAGCTGCCACCTTGAGAGCATAGCCTGCTGTAATAGTTGCGGTTCCCGCAGCAAGAGGCTCGTCTGCAATATATACAGTAGAGGCCAAAGCCACTGCGGGAGAAGATGCAGAAGTAAGAGTAGGCTGTGCTATATACAGTCCAATACCTTCCATAGCTGTAACACCAACACCACCTACAAGTGTAGTAGTTCCAGGTGTAATGCCAACAGTCCTCTTCCACACACCAGATGCCGCAGTCATGCTCAAAGGCATACCGGTGAACATGACATTAGTGACTCCTGTAACAGTGACTCTAGTGTCATGAACTATGTATTTTGTAGTTGCGTCGTAGAACTCAAGAGCTGCTTGTGTGTCAGATGCAACGGTGATATCTGCTGCGGCAGCTGAGTAGTCTAACTCTGCCCCCAACACGAAAGTAGTTCCACCTGCTGTAGCGAAAGTACAGACATCAGTTCCACTAGCGTACTCAATCGAGAAGTCGCCTCCGTCGCCGAAATAGACAGTAACATCATCGCCAAAGTATATATCGTTATTGACCACGTCAAGTTTCATCAGATTAGCGCCAGCTTTATCAACAAATTGCGGATTCCCGCTAACCCATTTTACGTATGATTTTCCCATTTTGTTTTCTCCTTTATATTTAACGAGAGCTATTTCTTAGCTCTGCGTGGTTTTCTCCTCTTCACTTGTCTCCTCCCACCAGCTAAAGACACGGCAGTTGCCACATCTTCAATTACTCTTTCCGCAATCCTTAATTCATATATAAGGATAGTGGCTATATACCCCTCCACTTCGATTACATCATTTCTACAATGCTTGGTTCCTGTTCCTGGCTCTGTCCAGTTTGCATTGAGTCTAATCTTAGCAGCCACGATATTTTGCCTCCTCTAAACCTCTTCCAAGTCCCAGGGATATGTATCCCCCATCGCCCAGCATTGTAAGTGCCTAAAGTTCCTTACAGTCATATGCTTATGACCACACAGGAGCCCTGGATCAACCCAGATCTTATGCCCTGCCTGTTGGATCTTTCTGCACAGATAAAAATCTTCTCCACTTCTGGTGCCTTTAGTAAATTGGAACCACGGAGGTTCAATATCATCTAGCACGGACCTGTGAATCAAGATACAATCCATTCCCACTCCGTCAACCTCAAGCAACTCATCCATCGTTATAGGAACAGAAATATAACTAGCCTGAGCGCGTGTGAGATCTGCTTTATGCCTTTTTACGAATTCAATGAACTCTTGCACGAGAGGCATATAATATGTGCCTCTTCCCTCAGCATGGCTAAATCTGTACATCTGCGGCTCGGGAGTACCAGCTCGCTTCATAGACACTCCGCTAATTACTTTCTTACCCCATCCTACGAGGCGTCTATAGGAGTCAGGGGGTACTATTACATCATCATCCATGAAGAGGAGCCACTCAGAGTTAGTATTCTCAATCAATTCATTCCGAGACTGATCTGCGGGTTTATGGGGATTAGTCGAAATTTGGGCGTCAGGTGGGAGATCGAGTCCCAACAAATTATGGAACTCAGGTAGGTCAAACTGCCCTGATAATGTTGGTATAGCAACGACTACTGAGCATATCTTTCCACTTTTAACTAGATCCCCATTTGCCCTCTCGATTAATCCAACCCTATGAGCAATCCTCCGAAACAGCTGACTATGATCGTAGTGCATCGGATGATTGGGATCACACCCGAAACATGACCGATGGTATAAGAAACCTCCAGGTTTCAGTAAATCATAAAACTTCTGGAGTACTCCTTCTAAAGCATCTGAATGTATGTGTTCTAGGACATCCACAGCAGCGATGATATCAAAACCTGCATTCTTAACATCGTCAAGACTCTCTTCAATCTTGATATCAAGCAGTCGGTCCTCGAACCTTTGTGATGCAAATGCTCTCAGGATTGGGTTTATGTCACAGTATACTAAGTTGTTGTGTCTCATCGCGAGGGCGATTGAAAGACTTCCAATCCCGCCACCAAAATCCAGTATTTTCTTCCTCTGATAATTCATAAGAGGATCGATGTGAAACTTAAACTGGGGTGTCATGTTCCATAAGGTTAAATCATACAAATAATCTTCGGAACTTCTGTAAAACTCGTCCACTTCTTCAGAAGAAGCAGGAGCATCTTTATTCCACTTTTCAGCTAATGCTTTCATAGGATCAGCTGAAAACCTTTTCTCTACTTCCTCAACATCTACTTCAAGATAACGAGCTAGTTCTCTAATAACTCCATCATCCATTACATTTCTCCCTTTCATGTTATACTCTAAAGGCTAGACGAGAACCCGGGAAGGGAGGTGAAGCGAGCCCTCATCTAACCAATAGAATAATTGTTTTACTTAGTCAGTCGGCAAAGATGCCTGAGCATAACGAGGGTTGCTTCGCAGGCTTAAACCTGCAATAACCCAAGCGGTTGAGGTATCAGGCACAACTTCAACGCGAAGATACTTCTCAACACTGTCGATGTCCATATCTTCACCACGAGCTTCAAGGGTAACCGTAAGACTGGTACCAGAGGCTCCTGTAGCTATGGTAGCTTGGACTGTAGTGTTCAGAGCCGCGTAGGTCGTATCATCGGTTGATTCCTTAAGAGTCAAAGTGACATCATCCTCATCAGGCGCAGCAGCCACAGTAACAACACCAGTGTAAGTATCGTACTTGGCCATCAGCACTCCAGTCCCGTTTACCTGCGTCGTATCGGTGCTGACAACTGGCGTGAACATCTGCTCCACCAGTACGTTTTCCGTAAGTTTGTGCATTATCTATTTTCCTCCTTTTATTATTTTAAGTTTGCTTCATACGTCTATTCCAATTAAGTAACATTAATTGGAGCTTTATCACCATAACAACACCCATTACTAAGGATGTATCAGGATCAGTCCCGGGGAATATCTTATGACATTTTTTACACAATGTTATTCCATTATCTATTTCATATCGCAATTCTGGAAAAGCATGCCATGGTTTAATGTGATGAGCATTAATCCCTACTCCTTGTAACCCACAAGCTTGGCAAGTGTACCAATCTCTTCCATACACTTGCCTCCTCCACTCTCTGGATTCTAGAGAATCTCTAAGACGATCATTCTCAGGAGTAATACCACCTTTCCAATTCGAGCTTTTACTCCCTAATTGGGCCTGACTTATTTTTTCCCTGGTTTCAGGAGAAGGACTCATCCCCAAGCGAGACTGGCTCATTTTCTTTCTAGTCTCAAGAGGAAGTTTCTTCCCTAAGTGGGATAACCTCATTTTCTTTCTAGTTTCAGGAGTACGTTTGCTCCCTCGATGAGCAGCAGCAGACCTTTCTATAGATTCGGGAGAGCGCTTCCTCCCCAAGCTAGCCACTCTTATCTTTTCCTTAGATTCAGGGGAGTGTTTGTTCCCCATATGTGCTTTGCTAAGCTTTTCTCGAGTTTCTTGAGAAACGATCTTGCCCCGTTGAACCAGTCCGATTCGTCTATGCTCTTCAGGATTCTCCTGATGACGTTTCTTCAAAGCTGCACTAATCTTCTTACAATGCTCTGGAGAAAATTTTCTACGAGCTCCCATTCCTTAAACCCCTTCCCTCATATTAACCAATAGGATTAAGCAAGAATGACAAAAGGCGACAAAGTGTTGGTCCCCCTGAGGGGAGTAATTGCTGAGTCGAGCGAAGGCTGGCCGTCAAGCCGCTTCACAAAACGCCAGCAGGTTTCATCATTCACGAACGCATCTGAGTCATCTTGCGAGGAATCCACGGCCATATCGCCGCGATCTCCTATCAAGTAATACCTGAAGTCAGCCAAAATTACATCGCCATCATTGCCGAGCACAGAAGCGTGCTCGGATTCAATAACTGGTTTCCCATAAATCCAAACCCATGTTCCATCTTCAGTAGGTTGACCTGTTACGAGTATTGGAGCTGCTTCGCTACTGCCTTTTTCTAAAGTACTAATTTCAAGTAGCTCTCCTAACGTGTCTGAATTAACAATCCAAACGGCTGCCTTCTTGCTTTCGGGCAGTAATCGTTTATACATACTTACTACATCAGCCCACCGAATCTCACCTGATCCTCCACGAGTAACACCAATTGTACTACCAGCATTGATAACACCTAAAGGCTGACCAACGCCAGTGCCTCTAATAAAAGCTTCATCTTCAAACCAAGCAGTAGAAGCTCCAAAGAGACGAGGCAATAAAGCGTCAAGCGCAATGCCACTATCTGCTCTTAGTTCATCAGAAGCCCAAGTAACACCCATTAGTTTCTTAGCAATCAGGAGTGTAGCTCCTTGTGCACTATATGAAACTGTTGAGACTGCTGTTGCTTCAGGGGTCCAATAACTTCGGATACCTCCGTATACAGCAGGTGTAGCTCGGGTAGTGGTTATAAGCGATGGGATGCTAACCCTGTCGCTCCCCATGGGAACTACTGTGGCTCTAGGTCGGATAATAGAATCCTCTAGAGCCACATTCATAATATCAGCATAAAATTCTTCAGGAACGAGGAATCCACCGGAAGAGTCAACTCCCTCTTCCATGTGGCCGGTAGTCTTAAGTCTAGGGTCAAGCCCTTTCTTCCAACGAGGCTCACATGCCTCCTGGACTTTGCAAAGAAACTCTCCAAAAGATGTAAATTTTTCTTTAACTACGGCCATATCCATTCCTCACTTTCCAAACTACGCCCTAGCCGCTAGTGCAACGAACGGACCCATAGTCGGCTGACCATTCTGCGGAGTAATAGCACTATCCAACCAAGGTTGACCATCCATGCGCTTCACAAACCTCCAACAAGTTTCGTCGGTTGTGAAAGAAGCATGAATAGAACTATCAATCGTAAGATCCTGCTTGTCGCCAATCAAGTACTGACTAAAGTCGATGAAGTAAATATCTCCAACGTCTCCAACCTTCTGGCAATGTTCAGTCCAATATACAGGACGTCCCAAAATTGTCATAGGCGGAGTCTTAGCAGCACCAGACTCTTGGCTGACATAAATTGCATGCCCGCCAAAGCCGGCTGTTATGCTCATGCTCAAGATCTGCGGAAGCACATCAGGACTAGCAACCCAAACCGCACGATTGCGGGATCCGGGGAACATGCGCGAATACATCTTAACTATATTTTCAAACCAAACCGTATCGGCAGTCTGCCCTGTTTCATATCCCTGGCTAATCAAGCAACCAGAATTCAAGATTCCCAGAGGCGACCCGACGCCGGATCCGTTGAAAAATGCGTTATCTTCATACCAACCAATAGCAGAAGCAAACTGACGAAGCAGCAAGCTCTCCATTGGAATAGCAGAATCAGACAATAGCTCGTCAGAAGCATAAGTCAACCCGGTAAGTTTCTTAGCTCGCAGGTTCACCTGACCAAAAGCAGATTTAGAAGCAACCTTTGTGCCTTGTTCCTCAGTCCAGTAAGCAACCACTCCGCCGAATAAGCTAGAAGCATGAGAAGTTTCCACGACCTTCGGAATCTTCAAGCTATCAGTAGCCATCGGGAAAATAGTCGCTAACGGACGCACGACAGCATCTTCAATCGAAAGCTCAAGCAGTTGAGCCAAATACTCATCAGGAACTAAGAAGCCTCCCTCACTATCCACACCCTCACGGTAGTGGCCGGTAGTCTTTTGACGTTCGTCACTAATTCCCGCACAATTCGACAGGCGAGGATCCAATCCTCGGTTTCTGTCAGCCCGATAAACAGCCTTACACCATTCACCAAAACGATTCCAGTCCCCATCAGGACCCTTACCAATAGTAGTAGCCCCAGGAGCGGTAGGCAGATCATCTTCATCAGGAAGGACTTCTTTACGATCAACCGGCTGAGTCATTTCAGCTTTCAGTTTTCCTACTTCTTCGCCGACAATGGCTTTAATGCCTTCCATCAGCTCTTCCATAGTAATACCCATATTTTATTTCCTCCTTTATAGAGTTTATTCTTTACGTCAATCTCTATGCTTCTACCTAAATCATCTTTAATAGTGCCTCTGGCTGACGCCTAACACATTATATTAAAGGTAAATTTGATAGATATAAAAGAGATAATATACTTAAGAGACTTTGCCTCTAAGTTTATCTACTTCAGCTTTGAACATTTCTCGTGTTCTCTGCTTTAATTCATCTATTTGTTCTTTTGTAAGTTCAACAGAGTCATTTGGGACCTCTGCTCTTGTAATTTCTATTTCTTCAGCAATCTTTTCGGGCTCTGGCTCTACAACAGATTGGATCTCAGGCTTTGGCTCTTCAGGTGCCGTAGTAGAATCATCCAGGAGTTTGCCGAGAGCAGATGTAACTTCGGAAATCTTATTAACAGCATCTTGTACAAGATCTCGGTTCTTCTTAGAAAGGACTCGTCCATCCTTCAACTCCATTTCGATTCTTTCTAGTATCTCAAAGTACCTATCTTCAACAGCACGTATTTTAGCATTTGCTTCGCTAACTGGGATTGTAGGTACTCCTGCATCAACAAGATCTTCTATATTGACAAAATCACCTTCCGATGTAGTAATAGTACATTCAACATATGTACTCTTCTTTTCCTCAGGGTCTTCCTCATCTTCCTTCTCTACCACTACAGGAGACCCAACAGGAGTCTCAACGACCTCCTCCTCTTCTAGCTCCTCATCTTCTACGTCATCTTCTAGCTCCTCATCTTCCACCAGCGCAGCTGCTTTGGCAAGAATCGTCTGACGATCCTCTCGCGCCAACTTGAGAAGCCCAGAAGAAGTGTCAACTTCCTTATTAAGAATGAAAGAGGCATCTTCAAAATCAAACCCAGGAAAGATACTACGGTTATCCGAAATACCCTTAGTTTTCATGAGATTTACAGAATCAGGATTGGAAGGAACTGGGACAGCACTGTATTCAAGCAATAAGACCTTGTCATATACCCATTTAATATGTGGCTCAGCATCTCTAGACCAGAAGCCTGCAACAAGGACATCACCTGACTCAAGTAGCTTCATTTCCTCTTCAGCAGTAGGCTCATGCCCCTCAATGGGGATAAAGCCAATCGACCAAGCATTGAGGAAAGGGCCGAATGTAGTATCGGTCATCATACTGAAGACTTGTTCAGCAAGAGGATTCTGCTTCTCAGTAGCAAAGATCGTCTTTGATCTCAATCCTACCTTGTCAACCTTTATCCAAGCACTCCTCCCAATAGGCAGACCGGAATGGTCATGTGCCCAAAGGACTACAGGATTCCCTTTACCTATATAATGAGAAAGGTCAATCCCTTTAGGAATGATGATCTCATTATCTCTATCTAGTGATTTAGTAGACACATAGCTAATAATAGATCGCTCGTCCAAATCAAATTCTTTTACTTCTCCCATACGCCCTTTTCGGACAAATTCGATTTCAGGCGCTTTAACTCCCAATTCAGCCGCTAGTTGTTCCGCACGATCGCGGTAGATATCAACTAAAGGCATTCGGGATGTCACTAATTCTGGCATATCTTATATGTTCCTTTCGCTTATTCATCCAAAACGGGACGTATCTACGTAGATACTCCCTCCCTAATGAGGATAATATTGATAATAAGATTATAATGTCTAGTGTTCGTGAGAGGTCATCTAAGGTTTTTATTGTATCTCGAGCTCATCTAACACTTCGTTATAAATCTCCTCTAGCTCATCTTCTGTAAGCATTGCTTTTGCTTCTTCAGCAGTCGCTGGGGGCTGATTTTGACTCTCTCCCGACTCCCAATGAGTCTCTTCTCCTCCTTCTTCTACTGTTAGAGGTAATTGCTGCATCTGTTTCTGCATAAGAGGGCGATCTCCCCAAGGCACATTTTCCTTCCTCTCTTCTTTCAACACCTGATTGATAGAAGATATCCCCCATTTCAGTCTCTCCACTACTTCTTTTCTCTTGACTTCCTTATCCTCTGGAACAGGATTGTCAAAAGCAGCAAAGATCTTTGCATCATATCTAGATAGCAACGACTCATTCAGCTTACCTTGCAATCTTTCACATTTAGGAAAGATAGTATCTCTATTATACTGTTGCTCTCCAGCTAACGCATTGGCCTTATTTACATTCTCAGTAGTCACTTTACTCATGGGGACTCCAAAGATTGCAAAGATCTCTTCCCGTGAATACTTAGACCCCGCAAGATACCCCATCTCTACAGGCGTCAGACTCAATCTTTCCACTTCCATTCCACCATAGAGTATACCAGGAATACCTGACTTTCGCACACCTCCATACCTTCGCCTAAGATCAGCTTGGATCCTTTCCCATTGAGCATCAGTCAAAGTAGATTCTGCGGGTAATTTTAGCCATGTATCAGGAATAGCATTATTTTCTACTAGTGCTGTTTCATGCTCCTGGAAATCAGTATTAAGTCTAACCGCAGACAATGCTGCCTGTAGTGGCCCTAGTCCATATAGAGGATGGGCAGGATTGGGATATTTGAAATGTATAATCTCTTCAGGAGTAAAAAATACAGATTGTCTACCAATCCTATATTCATATCCTCCAATAATCTTCTCTTTATCAGGTATTACTCTCATGACTTGTGAAGGCAAGACCCAAAGTTCAGCAGGAATACCCAAAGGACTATCAACTACATATAAATAACCATTGCCAGTCAATTCCAAATAAATGACCAGCAACTCCATCATATCAAAATAACTCATCAAAGGATTAACTTCCTTCATGAGATCTATGAATGGATGATCATCAATTTCAGAAATCTCAATGCCCTTTAACCTCATCCATGGAGCAAGAGTCTGCATGCTCTCTAAATATTGGAGTTGTTCTCCTTTAAGGAATAATCTAGATCGTTCGATGGGAGCATTATCTGGGTTACTCTCCACCTTATATAGCCGCAAAGGCACCCGAGCCACACCAGAGCCAATACGAGACGCACAGGCATACACCCAACTGCTATAGAGAGAGATCATCTTGCTGTAGTCTTTAGGTATGTTAGCTCCTATATTATTCCCGGGTTTCCTGTTCTTAGGTAATGGAGCTCCGGTCAATAGCGACCCTTGTACTACTTGTAGCCCCTTTGAATATACAGATTTGAATACGTTACCTAGTTCAACAATCATATTTACCCCATCTCTGTGAACAAAATGTCATTATTTGGTGACAACCATTCTTCTTGTAATTGATCCATACTCTTAACTGCTTGGACTCCAAATGGCTGATCAATGAAGCTCAATCCAGGCGTAATAGTGCTCTTTGGCGTATAGAACGCCATCCCAATAGCATCAAGCTTATCAGGTGATTTCTTCTCTTGAGCGACCAATTCCTTCTTAGATTGGAGCTTGATCGTCCTTTCGCTTTGCCTCTCCCAAACACAGTCCAACATCTGGTTAGTTAGCTCATGATCGTCATCATCAGGAAGATCAAGCCAATTCCGCTCCATTCTCTTGCGTAAACTCCACATCATCTCAGCACGCACGTTATAATACTTCTCAGGATCAATAGCACGGGCACCTGCTAATACTTTCACAGCAGGCAACCCCATTTCTTTCAATCTATCATAGACTCCAGCTCCTATACCAACAGCATCAACTTTGATGGCGATTGGTCTATAGAGCAAAGCAAGCTCTGCGATGGCTCCAGCCGTCTCCATAGTACTCTTAAATCTAGTCTCATGTATGATCCTAACTATAGGACCCTTCCTCATCGCTACAATATTCTTATCTCCGCCCATACCTGCAATATCACAGCCAAATTCAACGGGCCAGCTAGCATTTTCCTGAGTCTCAAACTCAATAGCTCTTTTAATCAGATAAAATGGAAATACTCTATTTGCAGTATCTGCTACATACCAATCACCATGAACATATTTTTTCTGCCAATCTTCAGGCAGCTGACCTAACGTGTCTTCAACATATCCTTCAGGTAGATGCGGGTTATCTGATGGTAACGATGCGATAAATCTATGATCACGAGGCTTTTCTTCCAGGAATCTAGTACGGACCCATCCCGGTTCTGGGTTAGAAGTCAAGAGAGCCTTATATCGCATAGGTGTGCCGTCTTTGGTCTTATGCCTTAGACGAGATATTAAGATCAAGAAATACTGCTCTGCGGTCTCACTAGCTTCGTCAATTCCAAACCAACCGAGTTCTAAGGACTTTAATCGGTCAACAGGTTTCCCTACCTGACTAGGTTTAAGGCCACCATAATATATCCGACTCTTGTTAATTAGCTCTATCCACCCCTCTCCCTGGTTGTGCTGGACAACTAAGGCTGGATGGAGGAATTCCATTAGTGTCAAATACGTTGTCTTCTTGAAGGTGACATTCTCATGTCGGCATAAATACCCACGGTTTCCGGGGTAGTCTAGCGACAGCTGAATTGCCTCGTTGCAAAGCCACGCGCTGTTGTGCGTGATGAAGCTATTGGCTATGTAGTTATGATTATCTTCTACCTCCAGATCCCACATGGGCTCTTCTTTTCCAAGATCTTCAATTGATGTTACTTCATCCCAGTATATATCAGAATATGCTAGGTTTCTCAGTACTCCGAAGTATTGAGGATGCTTCTCTACCGCTTCCTGTACATACCATCTGCAACAGACTTTTTGCTTGCTATCTTCTAAGAAGTTCCTGTATATGCAATAAGCCCTGTAATCATTAGAAGGCACTTTAACTGTCAAGAGAGGTTTAATTGCACTCTTAGGAATAGGATCTCTACTATGAGACTGCCGCAAGTCTCTTGTAGATTGCTTTTCTAAAACCTTTGCTATAGCTTCTTCTTTGCCTACAATCCCAATCTCCCTACAGAATATAAGATGCTCTTCACCTTTACTAATAGATAATTCATAGCACCTACCAAAAGGAGAAGGGGTCTTAGTTTCTCTAATAGCAACTCGAATCCCAAATCTAAGTAAAAGTTCTTTTACATCTGTTGCAAGCTGAATGCTCGTTGAAGAAAACCCAATATCTACAGAACCATCAGAAGGACAAATACAAGCCCAACCATCAGTAGCAAAAAGTCGATTCAAGAGAAGCGCAGTCTGTCTATTCGATAATCTCTTAAGCCTTTCTGGAATGAACTTAGTATACGAAAGATGCCCATACACACCATCCATCATAAGTTTCATCTTGAGGAGGGTATCAGACACCCTCACCTTTGGTTTCTTGTTCCTATTCCGAACATAATGCCCATCTTCAGTTGGAACCCATTTCCCCTCTTCATCCATGAGGCTATCTGCAGAAGGTTTAAGTATCATATCTTCAGGAAGAATTGATTCATACTCTCTTAATTGTACTTCATTGTAACAAGTAAGCCCAACAGTACCTCCCCTAAGACACCCATCACCCAAGAGGTATCCAAGAGCGATTAAATACCAATCTTCTTCTATTTCAGGATCCGCAGGTTCGGGTGTGATTCTTGTCAACCCGATATGCTCACCAATTGTAAGGTCCTCAAGTTTCTTCCACCCAGAAGGAGTAAGGAAGGGATGCTCCTTACTACATATTACTTCAGAGGAACTTCTATTTGTTATCTTGTATGCTTGTTTATTCCCAACATCCCAAGAGTTGGTAACTTCTTTTAGCTCAGATTCGCCATGTGGAGACAACGTCCAAACCTGCTCTCCTGGCACGATCTCCTTTATAGGCTTCCATCCATCCACAGTGGAGATGGGGGTTGTGTGGATCTCGCATTTACCGCCGCCCATGGCCCCACCAAATAACACGACCTTCTCCGGGGCAGTATGAGCCTCAACTTGCTTCGGATGTGGGTGGTAGAGAGTAGTTAGATCTATGACTGGATCTATTTCTCTTTGTTTCTTCTTAGTCATTCTTACCTTCCAAAGCATTAGCCAACAGACGGAAGACCACAACTGCCCTCTTACGTTCATCATCATTGCCCCAAGGCGATTGACTCGGATCGGGTCCATCCCAGAAGCTCATGGCTAGAAAACCAAATGCCGTTCGATCCTGATGATCATAGCATAAACTGTAATAGATCTCCCACGCTGCCTGACTTGTAAGTATTACCTCATTCATATTACTTTCTCCCTTTCTTAGTCATTTACTTAAATTGACCTTTTTCGATTTTGAGATGCTTCAATATTGCATATACATTATCCCTGAGTTTGCTTGTGTCGTTACGAATTTCAACCGTCCTTGATTCCATTCTGTTGAGGAAGTTCACTCGCCGCTCTCTCTTCTCTTGACAGGCTTTGATGATGTAATATAATATCAGCAATCCTATCTCTGATCCCAAGACTAACAGCACGATTCGTATCGATAATTGCCATGTGCTCATTTGTTCTCCTCACTCCCTTTCTTATTTCTTCAATCTCTTCCTGTTGCGTCGGTCTTTCCACTGGTCTACTTCTATATCACTTAGCGGCTTTTGCGGAATGTAAGTATCTACCTTCTCATCCCTCTTCCGCCTTCGGTTTTTAATCCAACCCACGAATCTCTTAATTGATCTTAGCGAAACACTACCGCGAATCTCCATTAACTCTCTTTAGGTTAGCAGCAACTTCCCGCAAGCACTTAGTAGCCTTTTCCATAGCCATCTGTGCAGAATCTAGATAGCCCTCTATTCCTCTAGTCTGTGAAGGCTTTAAC
>SDBU01000294.1_pt1 | contig 71611 bp, 78 predicted proteins | sample 2277071 | NCBI WGS metagenome assembly SDBU01 (sample SAMN10397929, study PRJNA504765) | marine sediment metagenome | isolation source: marine sediment core GS08_GC12, 126 cmbsf | place: Arctic Ocean: Gakkel Ridge, Loki's castle | collected 2008 | reverse complement strand
TCTTATTGGATAGCCACACAGGGGAATTGGTCCACTTGTAATGGATAGCCTTTGTAAATATGATAGGTAGGTTCACTTTCCTTGCTTCTTGAATAAAGTCCAGAATTCGTGGAACCACGCCTTCCATAAAGGAAACATTCCTACCATTCTTGGCAAGGGCTCCCTCAGGATGACAGAAATCGTTCTGCACATCTACTACGATAAGGGCAGCATGTTTAGGATCAACCAATTCTTTTAAGGTACTTGGCATTTCGGACTCCCTTCTCTCCAGATTTTCTTCTGCCGCTGGCTACCAGACAACTCCACTAACGTCGGTGTTGCTCTTTTACCTTTCAGACCCGGCGACATGTCATGCTATCTCATTCGCTGTGGAGTATACTATTTCTAAGCCCTTTTGTTAAGGCGCGTATCCTTGTTGGCTTGAAGGAAGAATGTCACCTGAGGTCCTGCAATTTCATATCCCAACTTAGCCATTTGATAGCGAAATCAGAATCAAGCGGCTGCTTAACTACTTCATGGTTCGTTAAATCCACTCTAAGGAAAGTCCCTGCCCAGCCATACATTATGTTGCCTCCTTTTCAAACTAAACGAATTGCGTCTTGATTTCTATCTTAGACGCCCCTTTGCGCAAATATGTTTTTGGACGCTGTCAATGGTTCCAGAAGGTACTGTCCATTTTTAACCCTATCACCTCACAGAGGCAGCATTCACCACTCCTGCCAGAATCAGTGACTAGCACCTTAGCCTCCTAAGGAAATTCCAGATTTAGTACAGGAAGCAATTACAAGTCTGTAAAGGAGCCAGCCTAGAATAACTGTCGACCTCCTGTAGTGTAACTATTTCGCTCTCTAACTTGCAACTCCACCTCCTCTATCATTCCTACTGAATCGTATCCTGGGCCTTCGCGACTCTTGTGGAAGCGTGGAAAGTGCCTAAGTCCTATTTATCAACAATAACCGCCCAGGATAAAGACCTCGACTCAGCAGTGGACTCCTCTGGCTTACATCGAGTATACGCTCCCCCTCTTAGCAAAGCAAGCTCTCACCTCTTTCCTCTAAAATAGAGGCGGTGAAATACCCGCCATTGCTAGGCACATCAGCTGGATGACCATTCGCCTCCACCTAGGCTTTCCCACGTCTAAGTCGCCTTCTCCCGTAGAGCAACGCGACAGCTACGACTAGAGCCAAAACGCCTATCAACTTGGATGGTAAACCCGGCGCGAACATTGCCACTCCTCCGACCAAAAAGGCTCCCCTTTCAAACCATTTCAGTGGGTCTATCGCATACCCCTCCAAGCCAATAGCAAGAGCGCCTACCCCTATAAGAGCGAAGATAAAGCTCAAAGCTATCTCCTGCGGTGAACCCGACAGAATCAGCGCTGGTGAGTAGATAAATGCGAACGGCACCAAATAGGCAACAATAGCCAAGCGCATTGCTTGGAATCCCGTCCCCCAAAGTGACGATCCAGCAATGGGCATAGCTACGAAGATGGCGGGGGATACGGGAGGAGTTATGAAGGAGAGCACACCGAAGTAAAATATGAAAAGGTGCGAGGCAAGAAGGTTAAGCCCCAAGTCTGTAAGCGCTGGCGCCACCAAAATGGCGAGCATGATATAGGATGCTGTCACCGGCACGCCCATCCCCAGCACGGTGCATGTCACTGCTGCCAGAGCCAGCAGCAGGAAGGTGTTCCCCCCTGACATGTCGATCAAAACCCGGGAAAGCTTTGGTCCCAAGCCTGTTAGCCCAAGGGATTCCATGATAATCCCTGCTACGGCACAGGAGGCAATCACAGGGAACATGACGTAGCTTGTATCCTTGAGGGCGAAGAGCATCCTTCGCGGGGTGAGGCGCGCCTTCTTGTCTAACATACTGACCAAAATAATGGCTACCGATGCATAGAGTGCAGATGTCTGTGGACTGTAATGGACAACCATGATCAACCAGATCAGCAGCACCAGGGGTAGAAGGTAATACCAGCCTTGTTTCAGACTTGCTCCAATCCGGGGTAGCTGCTCCCGGGGGAGACCTTTGAGACCTAGTTTGGCTGCTTCCAAATCCACTTGGAGAAACAGAGCAACATAATAGAGGATTCCAGGGAGCAATGCAGCTAGGGCTACCGTGGCATAGGGAATGCCAGTGAAGTCGGCCAGAATGAATGCCGTCGCTCCCATGACCGGCGGCATTATCATAGCCCCGGTGGAGGCTGTTGCCTCCACGGCACCAGCAAAAGAAGCCTTGTAGCCGAGCCCTTTCATAAGCGGGATGGTGACAGTGCCTGTGACAGCGATGTTGGCAGGCACGCTCCCCGACACCGCTCCCATCAGACTACTACCTATTACTGATGCCTTGGCAGGTCCACCCCTGACTCCGCCTGTCAGGCTGAAGGCGATATTTGAGAACCAATTCCCAGCCCCAGTTATTTTAAGCAGCGACCCGAAAAGCATAAAAGCGATGATCATGGTGCTGGCGATATCCGTAGGTAAACCGAATATGCCTCTCGAAGGGGTAAAGAAGCTTCCAATGAGGCGGTCTAGCCCGTATCCCCTGGCCTGGAAGGGGCCCGGGAAGTAGTTACTGAAGGCCGCATACAGAATGAAGCCCAAAGCTACTCCAACGATAGGTAGACCGATGACGCGTCGCGTTGCCTCGAGGAGTAGTATTGTGGTGCTGACCCCGAGCCCCAGTTCCAGGGGGGTATAGCCGACGCCATGCTTTAGATCAAACTGGTCAAAGAAAAGGATTACATATACCGGACCTGCTACACCAAGTAGTGCCAGCGCATAGTCATACCAGGGTACTTTGCTCTTGGTGGTGCCTCTGACCGCTGGTTCACGGAGGAAAATGAGCAGCAAGAATAGGCCAAGAAATGCTGCGTAGTAGGCTCCATACGGGATATGTAGTCCAAAGAAGCCCCCCAGATCCAAGAGTTGAAAGATAGTGAAGAGCGGCAGGCCAGCAGCAATAACAAAGATAAGCCAGTGGGCGAGGCGGCTGGCTCCCCTAGCCTCCTCGCCCGACCTCAAACTCTGCATCATATCCTCCCTGTTTGAGGGATTAAATGCATTTGTCTATCTGTGCCTTTATTCCCCTAGTGCTAGCAGTTCCTGTTGCTTCGCCTCCAGCTCGGCTGTCCAGGCATCTATCTCTTTATAGTATCTGATGGCACCGTCGTGATAGGGGATTACCGGGTCTGTCAGTGCCCTTTCCAGGGTCATCGCAGCGCAGTCAGGGTGCACCTTGGCAAGTTTCTCGTAATTCTCAATCAGAGCCTTCACCACGGCATAGATAATGTCTGCACTGACATCCTCCCTGGTATACATAGACTGATAGATCCCATATGTAGGGGTGTCCACCTTGGCGCCCGGAAGACCAGCCTTATAGATGATAGTGTGAATTCCAGGTGCCCTTTCCAATATGTAGTCCCTTATAGCTGGTTCATGAGATATAGGGATGATGTAGCTGCCTACCTCTTGATCGTATGCCTCGTGTCTGGGCGAGTCAAGTCCCATGGTGAAGGAAGCATGAGCTCTACCCTCCTTCATATCTCGAACGATTACGTCGGTGGTGGCAGCATACAATTCCTCCTCCAGGTCGGCAAAGGTCATACCGTAGGCACCTAACACAACCTTATGTATCGACAAGGCCGCCGACCCCTTTATCCCGACGTGCACTTTCTTCCCCTTGAGGTCTAGAACCGACTTTATTCCAGAGTCAGCCGGGGCGGTAAAGCCGAGAGTGATTTCAAAGGCTGTCAGAATAAGGCGGAAAGGCTGATTGCCCATCTCTGCGAACATGTCTCCCCCGGTGTATCCCATCAATACGGAGTATGAGTCACCCATCGCCAATTCGACATTCCCCGTCGCCAGCAGTGTGGCTTGCGGGATAGCACCCCAAGACGTCTCAATGGTAACGCCCATGTGCGCATATCTCTTGATTATGTCTGCCTGAGGCACAGCTACCGTATAGGTACCAGTGCCGGGACCATAGGTGGTATAGGATATCACCTTGGGCAGCACAAGCTCCTCCTTTTCCTCAGCACAGCCAGCCACTAATGGCAATGCAGCTAATGCCAGCACCATAAGGAGTATTAACAGTATAGTGCCAAACTTCTTCAACATCTTTTTCACCTCCTTTCTAGTCAAAATTCAGGCTATTTCTCTCGCTCATACTCACCTCATATCTCACCCCCCTTTCTAACCTGATAGCATCTACAAGTGACTATATCATTTTTATTTAATTTGTCAATCCGATAAGGTTTTCACCCCGGGCTAGCCCTCAGCATTTTCGAGGGTATTCACCCCCAGATTTTCGTAGTTGCCTGATTTATCAGGCACAATCGCCCAATGAATTGGGCAACTACATTTTTAAACAGCCTCATTAACTGTCTGACTAGGTTTATAGCTCCTTAAAGCCATAATTCATCCAGTTTTTCAGAACGTGCTCTTGCAGTTCCTTGGGATAGATGCTGTCGAAGGATGCCCTGCGGGGTACATCCTCAGGATCCCAATCGACTGGCCAAGTGCAATCAAAATAGACATTTGCACCTATATTGTGTTGCCGCTCATGGCGATTCAGAAAAGGAGAAAGAGCCATGCCCCTGGTGCGCTCAAACTTATTGATGCCCCGGAAAGGATGACACTTGGTCACCAAGGCATGCATTACCTGGTCCATATCAGTTGGGTCGACATCGTCATCCACCACTACTACATAAGGGACAGTCCGACCCATGTGACTCCCCCATATAGCACTGGCAACTCCATAGGCTAAATTGGCATAAAGGACTCTGATACTAACTATCACCATCATTTGTGAGAACTCGGGTGGGCAATATAAATCAACGATCGGATATCCCTCATCCCGCAGGAGCTTTAATATCTCAGCTCCCTTTGTTATAGTTATTGAAGCGTGGGAGTCGTCTATAGGAACGCCCATACAGGAGACGGTTAGGATTGGATTATTTCTGTGGGTGATAGCCTTGACCTTAAAAACAGGTCTATTTGCTGCCGTACCTGCCATGTAACCGGTAAACTCGCCAAAGAGTCCCTCCATCACCCTCTCTCGGGGAGGAACCTCCGCTTCGATAACAATCTCTGAGGTTGCTGGTACCTCAAGGTCTATTGTCTCACACTTTACTAGCTCAACTGGCTCACCGCGCACTGCCCCGGCTACATCGACCTCAGAAACACCGGCGGGCAGGAAGGTGGAGGCTATGAACGCACAGATAGGCTCGGTTCCTATAGCGATAGCTACAGGCATGGGTTGATTCCTGGGCTCATACTTGCCATAGTAATGAAGTCCTATATGCTGATATGGCAAGAGGAGCCCGGTCAGCATGTTCCTTGAATGAACCATAGCCCGATACATCCCCCAGTTAACCCAAGGGGTATCAGGGTCCTTGGTTATATTGAGGTGCCAGGTGCATAAATAGCGTCCACCATCACCTTCGTGGAGTAAAGGTGCAGGGAACTCAAACAGATCTACCTCATCACCGATATGGATGTTTTCCTTACATGGCGCATCCTTAATAATGCGAGGTTTTATTGGGCTTTCCTTCCTGCGAAGGTATTCCTCCATCAAAACTCTATAAGGAGTCTCAGGGTCCATCCCCATAGCGATAGCAACTCGACGATGCGAAGCCAGTGTCCCACCAAACATCCGATATCCTTCGGGATAACCCTTTATCCTTTGAAATAAAGGGGCTGATAACCGCTGCTCACAGGCTCGGCGCAGGATTGCCCCCACCTCCAGGTTCCAGTCAACCTCCTGAGCTATTCTGATGACCTCTCCTTGCTCCTCCAATTTAGAGATAAATTCCCTTATATCTTTAAACGCCATTTTTGTTTTTCCTCCTTTCTTTAGAACAATGGTAGCATGTCAAAGAGCTGACATTTCCCTGTGGACTACTGCGTGGACTACTGCATGGAACCGACCTTAGTTAACAGTGTATCACACGGTAAAAAAGATGTCGAGATGCTGTACTCGTCCAGTACCTTAGTGACACATCACCTCCTTTCTTTGATTTTCCCTCCACTGCTCCAGGAATTTAGGCGGTGTCATATAGCCCAGTGCTTGCTGTGGTCTTATTGCACTATATTCTCGCCCATTCTAATAGCTCAGCTCTTAGTTCAGGAAGATTAAAAAGAACTCTCCCTTTCGAGATCTAAAACGGGGTCGGCGTATCTGGTATCTCAGCTGAGACCATGATAATGTGCAACGGACAATTAGTCTCGCATAGGAAACAAGTATCGCAATCTCTAGGGTAAACAATAACCGCTTTGCCCTTCTCATCCAGCCGAATAACATCGTTAGGACAATTATCAATACAGATCCCGCATCCGTCGCAACTATCCCGCTCAATACTAACTATCGGCATGCCACTCCTTTCCCAAGCCTTTGCTTGAGAACTGAACTGGGTGCGGAATTTTCCCGCGCTGTATCGGCTTGACAGGGTATCTCTCCAAGGGAACCTGCACAATATCAACATTGGTGCCCCCGGCACTCCTGCTCAAGATGATCCACCTCAGCCAGTTTTCGTCATCACGATAGGGGAATTCCTCTCGATAGTGGCAATCACGGCTCTCATCCCGAATCCCAGCAGCGACATAGACCAGTTCCGTCATGGAAACAAAGTTCCTCACTTCGTTAGCTTTGACCAGCTCGTGAACATCCTGGGCCCACATTTGGGGAAGCTCCGCTTTAATCCCCCTCAGCCGATCGAGTAATTTATCTATCCGCTGCTTGTTCTTAAAAATACTGCGCTCAGCAGGAAGAACTATCTCATGTACCTTGCTGGTAATATTGTCTGGGGTTGACCCTCTTTTGTTTTCCAGTGGTTGGACTGCTTCCCTTCGGAGTTCCTCGATCTGGTCCCATTTCAGGTTTGGTTCTCCAAGGCTCTTGGCTCGTTTGGCCGCATTCTCTTCAGCCCGGTATCCGCCCACATTATTGAAGGCCATATTGACCCCGCCCACTGAATAGGTGCCATGGGGCGGATTCCAGCAGCAGGCGCCTGCGGTGTAGAGACCAGGCAGGCTGGTCTCACAGCGGGTATTGAAGAGTCTGATGCCTCCGTTTCCAGTGGGGCTAGAGATCTCGACCACAGGGGTAAATTGAAGAAGCCTTGCTCTGACATCTATCCCTGCTTCGTCAAATGGCCTCAGGGTATCCGGCAATACTCTGCGAATCAGCGCTAGATCATCGTCGCTAAGCATACTGGCATCCCAGTAGAGCGGCCCCTTCCCTCTAGTACCTCCTTGGCTGAGGCCAGCATCGAACAACTCCATGGGGCTCACTCCTTAAACACAGGGTCGTACTTTCCCATAAATCGCTCACCAGCAGCATTGAGAGTTTTTTGTGCCCAAGCCAAACTACAGGTTGTGGCCTAGGCTATGGTACTTCCTCTCGAAATACATCTGGCGGGCAAAGAAACAAAACTCCAGGTTGTTGACCTTGGCTCCAGCTCGGAAGGCTATGGCTACCACCATCACCAGTGAGATTGTTGGTGAAGGGTATCCTCAGTTTGAGCCCTATGGCCCCCGAGGTGATCACCATCGCCTTTGCCTGGAAGGCAACAAAATCCCTGCTTCTGGTATGGAATCCCATGGCACCCACTACCTCACCGGACGTGGGGGATCTGCCGTCCGAGGTTAGCAAATCGGTGATCATGCTTCTTTCCCTTAGCTCTACCCCAGTGGCTAAAAGCCTGTCTCGTAGCAACTCCATCAGTTTATGGCCGTCGCAGTGAACCACTCCCGTGTTCTGGTGCCCCCGGCCTCGGGTGACCCGTAGTTTACCTTGCTCATCTTTTTCGAAGGGCACATCCCAACTGACAAGGTCATGAATTCGGTGTCCTTCCTCTTGAAGTAATATCTCCACCCATTCCTGGTCGTTGAGGTATGTACCCCACTCCGCCATCTCCTGGCGGCAGACCTCAAACTTGTCCTCTGGTACCGGGGCCAGTAGCTGGTTGATATAGGTGCTCATCCCACTTTTAGCCACCCGAGCCTTCTCTACCAGGGTCACTCTTTCCACCAGCTCTTTGGCTCTGAGGGCAGCCCAGCCAGGCGGATTTGAGGACGGTAATCTAGGGATTCAGCAAGTAGTGGTTCAGCTTTGAGATATTTTGGGCAAGCCTAGCTTGAGGTAACAAATTGGCTGATTGTGCAGGTACAGCTTGTGTCGCAAGTTGCCTTAAGGCTATTAGGAGTATAAAATCATGGCTGTGAATAGTGGGCGTGTTTTCAACAACGAGGTATCATCAAAAAGTGTGGAAATGCTAAGAAAAATAACCTCGTTTGGGTTAATTGGCAAGCATTAAAAAGGGAAAAGTGGTGTGAGGTAAAATGAAACATGTATATGTTTTTGGAGCCGGAGCATCTGCAGCATCTGCCAATACCCCACTGGGAAGGGACTTAGTCTGGAACTACCCTTTGGATTGTGGGCTACTTGTTCCATATGATGACAATGGGAGTCCAGATCTTCAAGAGGAGAATGAAAGATTATCTAATTATCGTGAATTCCTTAAATTAGCTGCATCAATTTATCCAGAATGCCAACCTCTTCCTGAAAAATGGGATAAAAGACGCGATAAGTGGTTCGATATACGTGGCTGCTTGAACAAAAGGCACTACGTTGATGAAATACTGGAGATATTGCAACAAAAGGGAGATACTAAAGGGGTAGAGTTCGTCAGAAGGTTAATTTTTGAGCACTTAGCAGAGTCCAGCATCGACAGTGAAAACCCTAGTGGAAATCTTCTATACAAGAAATTCATAGGCAGAGTATTGAAGAACAGTGACCCAGGGCAGGTTACAATCATTTCTTTCAATTTCGACGTTCTTTTACACGAAGACTTTGATGCAAATGTCTACTTTGATTATTTGCTTAAATTTGATTGTATTGATGCTAATCGTAAAAAATTCTATACACAAAACAATCCCATAAAACTTATCAAACTTAACGGGTCTATCGATTGGGGGATTTGTCCTTCCTGTAATCGTCTACACCTGTATTATCCTTTCATGTTCAAGAATTTTTTCGATAATAAGAGATGTTCTGGAAATTGTGGCGAATCTGTCCAACCTTTCATAATTACTCCGCATGAAGAACCATACCCCAAGATGATTCAGCCTCTTTGGTCTTCAGCAAGGAAGGAATTGCAAACAGCGAACATAGTCACAGTAATCGGTTATTCGTTTCCAGAATATGATTGCAAGGTGGTAAATTTATTCTCCCGTTCATTGGGGACGCACACCAAATTGCAGGTTGTTGACTGTTGCTGCCGTAAAGAAGATGAAGACAGCAAGCGAAAAACCATCATAATGAAATATAAACGATTATTTCCAATGCTGAAATAGGAAATTGACATCCATTTGGATGGCTTTCAGGGTTACGTGGATAATCACACAATCTGACCTCTTGCTACGCTTATTCGTATGAGAGCCAAATCCCCTTCTCAAAAGTTCTTCTAGCTGAGCATAGCTAAATTATATTGGCGGGGGATAAAATAAACCTATCCTTGAGTTACTGCCTTGCTTCAGGGTATCATAGCCTCACTAAATTCTAGGAGGTGAAAGTGGAGATCAAAATCTTGGGGATATGTGGCAGTCCTATTAAGGGGGGAAATACTGAGGCTTTATTGGGGGAAGCCCTTAAAGCAGCGCAGGAATTCAGTGAGGTAAGGATTGAGATGATACCCCTGGCGGGTAAAACCATCGAGGATTGTAGACACTGCAACTGGTGCCTGACCAAACAGGAGGAGGGCAAGTTTTGCGCTAACGAAGATGATATGGTGGAGATTTTTCCTAAAGTTATAGAAGCAGATGCTCTTCTTCTGGCTACGCCGGTGTATTTTTCCAGGCTTTCTGGGCGTCTCGCCAATTTTGTAGATAGACTACGGGCGTTCACTGCGGGGAAGTATTATAAAGGAATATTACACAATAAGGTAGCTGGAGCATTGGCAGTCGCTTGGTATAGGAATCTGGGACCAGAAACCGCTTTGTTGAGCATCGTTTCTGGCTTCATGGTAGCGGGAATGCTAGTGGTTACCCCATTGCATGGCTTCTCTCAATTTGGTGTTGTAGGGCTTGCCAGTGAGGGGGGTTCAGGTAAGTTTGACCCAGAAGACAGGCTCGGTGTATTGAAAGACGAGCTTGGTGTTCAATCAGCCCATGCCTTGGGGAGACGGGTGGTTGAGATCACCCGAATACTAAAGGCAGGACAGGAGATGCTCAGTAGAGGATAGGCGATTAACTTTTCCCTATCGCCTCCGCCCCTCCCATATATGGACGTAGTGCCTCAGGAATTATTATACTGCCATCCGCCTGTTGATAGTTTTCCAGAACAGCAATGAGGACGCGGGGTAAAGCCAGCCCTGAGCCGTTAAGGGTGTGAACAAACTGAGGTCTGGCTGTGGGCTGAGGTCGGTAGCGGATATTGGCACGTCGGGCTTGAAAATCGCCACAATTGCTACATGAGCTAACCTCCAGCCACTCCCCACAACCAGGAGCCCACATTTCAATATCGTAGGCTTTGGTGGCGGCAAAGCCAAGCTCAGCGGTGCATAGTTGCACCACTCGATAGGGGATTCCCAATTTTCGGCACACATCCTCAGCATCATTCACCAGCCTCTCCAATTCATCGTCTGAGGTGCTGGGCTCGACAAACTTGTAGAGTTCTACCTTATCAAACTGGTGCCCTCGTTTGATGCCACGGGTATCCTTACCTGAGGCTATCTTTTCACGGCGGAAGCAGGCAGTGTAGGCTACGTAGTGAAGGGGGAGGCTACCGGGCTCAAGAATCTCGTCTCGATAAAGATTGGTCAGCGGCACTTCGGCGGTGGGGATAAACCAAAAGTCATCCTCCTCATCGTGGTAAAGGTTATCACCGAATTTGGGCAAGTTGCCTGAACCTACCATGCATTCGCGCCTGACCATATAGGGGGGATAGATCTCGGTGTAGCCATGCTCCCTGATATGAAGGTCTAGCATAAGGGTGATTAATGCCCGCTGGAGGCTCGCCCCCATTCCCTTAAGTACATAGAACCGAGTCCCGGAAAGCTTTACCCCTCGGGGGAAGTCAATAATGCCTAGAGCTTCACCCAGCTCCCAATGAGGCTTTGGGGGAAAATCAAAGTGGCGTGGCTCACTCCATTGGCGCACCACTACATTGTCGTTTTCTCCCTCACCCAAGGGGACGCTGGGGTGGGAGATATTGGGCAGTTGCAGAAGAAGGTCATTTAAGTCTTTCTCCAGATTAACTAGCACTGGCTCTAATTTTGCGATTATTTCGCTTGCTTTCCTGCTCTGGCTCCGGGCTTGCTCAATCTTTTCTTTAAAGTGAGTAATCTCTCTATCATACGTTTCAGCATCTCCACGTAGCTCAGCATTCTGACAAGCCTTCTGGCTTTCTTGACGCCATTTGATTTCCTGATTATCGGAACCAATTTGCTTGGAGAGGCTATTTATTGCCTCCCGCTGACGCTCAATTTTTTGAATGATTTCTGTTCTACTCTTATCCTTAGCCAGAATCTCATCGATAGGAGCACTCTCACCGCGCTTCTCCAATGCCTCCCGAACTAGGTCTGGATTTTGGCGAATAAGCTGAATACTGAGCATATATCTCCTCTTATTCTTTCGTCCTCAGTTGGGGGAAGAGGATTACTTCACGGATTGACTGCTGGTTGGTGAGAAGCATAACCAGGCGGTCGATGCCTAGCCCCAAGCCACCAGTAGGAGGCATGCCATATTCCAGCGCCCCAATGAAGTCTTCCTGATACCTCTCCGCCTCTTCATCTCCAAATTGGGTCCGCCATGCTTCCTGTTCGATAAAGCGATTCTCCTGCTCCTTAGGGTCATTTAGCTCGGTGAAGGCGTTGCCTATCTCCATCCCTCCGGCAAAAGCCTCAAACCGCTCCACCAAACCCGCATTATCTGGTTTCCTCTTAGCTAAAGGCGTGGTCTCCACGGGATAATCCAGCACGAAGGTGGGCTGAATAAGATTTGGTTCCACGAAGGTAGAAACCAATTTATCAATGAGGTAGGCAGGGCTTTGGGTTTCCTCCAACTCTATTCCTTTTGCCTGTATGGCATCACGAAGCTGATAGAGGTCGCCACTTTTAAGGTACTCCTCGAGAGCAATCCCACACCCTTGATAAATGGCATCTCGTAGGGAGATGCGCTGCCAGGGAGGAGTGAAATCGATATTATTTTCGCCGAAGCTGACCTTATTTGTACCCAGAACCTCCTGCGTCACATAGGACACCATCTCTTCCAGCGTGCGCATCACATCATTGTAATCGGCGTAGGCTTCATAGCTTTCTAGCATGGTAAACTCAGGGTTGTGCCTGGTAGAGATGCCCTCATTGCGGAAGATACGCCCGATCTCATAGACCTTATCAAAACCGCCAACAATGAGTCGTTTGAGGTAAAGCTCTGTGGCAATGCGAAGGTATAGGTCTTGGTCCAGGGCTTGGTGGTGGGTGAGGAAAGGGCGAGCCCTGGCTCCTCCTGCCATAGGGTGAAGCACCGGGGTTTCTACCTCGATAAAACCTCGGGCATCGAGGAAGCCCCGTATAGAGGTGATAACATGGCTGCGCATTAAAAATATCCTTCTTGTCTCCTCGTTGGAGATAAGGTCGAGATGGCGCTGCCGATAGCGTTTCTCCACATCAGCCAGCCCGTGCCACTTCTCTGGCAAAGGCTGTAGCGACTTGGAGAGCATAACAAAATCGGATACCTTTAGGGTAATCTCGCCACTTTGTGTCCTGAACAACTCCCCAGTTACTCCGATGAAATCCCCCACATCAAAATCCTGAAGTAGAGCATATTTCTCCTCACTAAGGTCATCGCTGCGGAAATAGGTCTGGATTTTGCCCGAACCATCTCGAATATCCATAAAGGTAGCTTTCCCCATAGCTCGGTGGGCTATAATGCGCCCAGCAAGGTTTAGCCATAAGCCAGAGGCACTACCCTGCTCAAACAGAGCTATCGCTTCCTGAGTGGTATGGCTACGATGATAGCGATGAGGATAGGGGTCGATGCCTCGAGCCCGAATTCGGTCTAATTTATTCAGGCGTCTTTTGGTTATAGTTTCTAGCCTAGCCATCTGCATACGATTATAAGGCATACACTCTCTGAGTGTAAAGCAGAAAGAATCGAGGTCATTTAATAATGGATACCCTGTAGGGACAGACCTTCAGGTCTGTCCGCCTCTTCGGACAGGTCTTTAGACCTGTCCCTACAATTGTTAAATATCCTCAAGAATTGACCCCAGCCATAGAGGATAGTATATTGGTGGTTGGATGAATGAAAGATATAAACAAGTGGGCTCTGGCGGGGAGGTTTATCGGAATTGGGTGGTATATCGGTCTATGCATTTTTGGGGGGGTATGGGGGGGGATTTGGCTTGACAGAAAGATGGAAACTTCGTTAATATTCACTCTGGTTGGGCTTTTCTTGGGATTGGCGGTGGCTTTTGTGGGAACTTATCGCATGATTTTACCCTTGTTAAAAGAGGAGCGAAGGAAAAATAAGGAGGGTGATTAGTGCCTCGGCTCGGTTGCTCCACTAAGCTCATAGTCGGGATACTTGTCCTCCTTATAGTGTTTTCTGTAGCTGGCTTAGCTGGTGGCGCCTTAGGGCGTAGCCTTGGTGTGGAAACACCTGACTTCCTACATGTTCCTGAATTACAGATCGAAAGTTTCTTCCGAGGTGAGGAGGTTTTCTCCATTTCTAGCTTTCATGTCACTAACACCATGCTTGCTTCCTGGCTTACTATCATTTTACTGGTGGCTGTATCGTATGCTGCTACTCGTAAGACGAAACTTATCCCCGGCAGGCTGCAATCTATGGTAGAGGTTGGATTGGAGACGCTGCTGAATTTTGTGGAGGGTGCTGCAGGCAAGAAGAATGGGCGCCGTTTTTTCCCTGTGGTAGCTACCATTTTTCTATTTGTTATCTTTAATGCTTATCTCGCCTTGTTGCCATTCTTCGGTCCCTCAGTGCATCTTGGAGAGGCGCATCTGCTCCGCAATGCCAATACCGATGTTAATATGACCCTTGCCCTTGCTGTGATGTCTTTCTTTTTCGTTGAGTTCTGGGGAATAAGGTCAGTAGGCTTTTTCCGTTACCTTGGTGAATTTATTAATCTAAAGCAATTGCTTGTGGGACTCAAGCAGCTCTTTACTTTTAAGATTCGTCTAGCAAGCGGCAACATTATCCTTGGGGTTATCAATGCCTTTACGGGCATGCTGGAGATGTTAAGCCATCTTATACGCATGGTCAGCTTCACCTTCCGTCTTTTTGGCAATATGACTGCTGGTGAGATATTGCTTTTGGTTTCGGCTTTCCTTATTCCCTGGATATTGGCTGTTCCCTTCTATGGGCTTGAGCTGCTCATTGGCTTCATCCAAGCTCTTATCTTTGCTGGATTGACCTTAGTGTTTGCTATTATTGCAGTCGCCCATCCCGGTGGGGAACAAGAGACTGCATAAGTTAATAAAAATTGCTAGAAAGGAGGAAGCAAGTGGATTTCGATGTGATGAGGATGCTGGCGGTGGGGTTGGCAGCCGGCTTGGGGTTGCTTGGTCCGGCGTTGGGGCTTGGGCTGATCGGGTATGCAACGGTAACAGCATTGGGGCGCAACCCCGAGGCTAGGGGACCTATTTTTACCAGTATGATATTGGTTGCTGCCCTCACCGAAGCCATTGGCATCTATGCCATGATAATAGCTATTATTCTGGCTATAGTAGCAACGCCTACATTGAGCTGAAAAGGAGGAACCGATGGGAGATTTGCCCATTTCTTTAGTGGTTTTTATTTCATTAGTAATCCTTGGGGTGCTTTTTAGTATGACTGCAATCCTCGTGGCGCTTATCCTGGCATCCTAAGGGATTGTCATAATCTACATTTACATTTTGAAAGAGGGTTAGAAATGCTTGAAAGTCTTGGTATTAACCTCCCAAGCTTGCTGAGCTTTATCGTAAGCTTCATTATTTTGTTTGGGCTGTTGACACTAGTTCTCTATAAGCCTATCACCAAGATGCTTGATGAGCGCTCGGCTAGGATTAAGGAAAGTCTGGAGCAGGCTGAGCGAATCAAGGAGGAGGCAGCCCGTGCTGAAGAGACGGTTAAGGCTCAGGTAGAGGCTGGTCGCAAGGAGGGTCAAGCAGTAATAGCACAGGCATCTCAAGTAGCTGAGCGGGTCAGGGAGGAGGCAAGGGCTGAGGCGAGGGGAGAGGCAGAGTCCCTTATTGCCAAAGCTCGTGTGGAAATTGAGAGGGAGAGGGAGGAGAGTATAAATCAGCTACGCCAGGAGTTTGTTGACCTGGCTATCCTAGCCGCAGAGAAGGTGATTAATGAATCGTTGGATAAGAAGGCACATCAGCGGCTGATTGAGGAGGTTCTGGAGGAAAGCACTGAGAAGGATTAAAAGAGGGAATGGCTAGAGGTATTTCTGCTAGAAGACACGCTCAGGCGGTATTTCAGATCGCATTGGAAAAGAATGAGCTGGAGAGATGGCAGCGGGACCTTGATTCTATAGTTGGTATGGTTGAATCACCTGAGCTTGCTGCCTTGCTGGAAAATCCTAAGCTTCGCTTCAGCGAAAAGGCGAGGATTTTGCGAGATATATTAACTGATATAAGCCCCTTGGCAATGAAGCTTACCCTTTTCCTGGTAGCCAAGAATCGCCTGAGAATACTCTCTGACCTGGTTACCGAGTATAGACGATTGGTAGATGCCCACTATGGCAGAGAGCATGCTGAGGTTGTTACTGCCATACCTCTCAGTGATGAAGAAAAAGAAAGGCTTAAAACAAGGCTGGTTGTAGCAACCGGCAAGGAGATAGTGATTACTGCACAGGTTGATCCCGAAATTATGGGGGGACTGGTGGTAAGGGTGGGGGATAAGCTTATCGATGGCAGCGTTCGCACCAAGCTCCAGGAGTTGAGGAGGAGCTTGGTTGAAGCTGGTTTGGAGGTGAGATAAATGGTAACTCGGGCTCAAAATATTGCTTCCATCATCAGACAGCAGATTGAGCAGTTTGGCACCACGGTAACTATGGTGGATGTGGGCACTGTAGTCGAGGTAGGCGATGGTCTAGCCCATATCCACGGGCTAGCTGGTGTCAAGTATAATGAGCTTCTCCAGTTTCCCAAGGGAATCATGGGGATAGCGCTTAATCTGGAAGAGGATAGTGTGGGAGCAGTCGTCCTTGGAGACTGCTCCGAGATTAAGGAGGGAGACGAGGTACGCTGCACCGGGCGCGTCCTAGAGGTGCCTGTGGGGGATAATCTTATAGGGAGGGTGATCGATCCTTTGGGACAACCATTGGATGGCAAGGGTCCTGTCAAGGTTGAGAAGACCCGTCCTATGGAGCGGGTTGCCCCTAATGTGGTTCTACGCCAGCCGGTGAGAGTGCCAGTGCATACTGGGATTAAAGCCATAGATAGTATGATCCCTATCGGTAGAGGGCAGAGGGAGCTAATTATCGGTGACCGCTCTACAGGGAAGTCAGCCATTTGCCTTGATACCATTATTAGCCAAAAGGGTGGGGATTTGATCTGCATTTATGCCGCTATTGGACAGAGAACCTCCAAGGTAGCCCAAATAGTAGCTATCCTTGAGAGGTATGGGGCTATGGAGCACACTATAGTGGTTTCGGCTAATGCCTCCGACCCTGCCCCTTTACAGTATCTTTGCCCCTATGCAGCCTGTGCCATAGGCGAAGAGTTTATGGAGCAGGGTAGGGATGCCTTGGTTATGTATGATGACCTCTATAAGCATGCCTGGGCATATCGCCAGATCTCTTTACTGCTCCGTCGCCCACCAGGGCGTGAAGCCTACCCAGGTGACATCTTCTACCTTCATAGTCGTCTTTTGGAGAGGGCGGCAAAGCTTGCCCCTGAGTATGGCGGAGGCTCCCTCACTGCATTGCCCATTATCGAGACCCAATTGGGCGATGTGGCAGCCTATATCCCTACCAATGTCATCTCCATCACCGATGGACAGATTTATCTGGAGACAGACCTGTTTAATGCAGGGATTCGTCCTGCTATGAACGTGGGGCTTTCGGTATCAAGGGTGGGAGGAAATGCTCAAACAAAGGCAATGAGGAAGGTAGCCGGAAAGCTTAGACTGGACCTGGCGCAGTATCATGAGTTGAGTGCCTTTGCTCAATTTGGCACCGCTGACCTGGACAAGTCAACCAGGGCGCAATTGGAGCGGGGACAGCGCATCACCGAGGTGCTTAAGCAGCCTCAATATACTCCCTTGCCCTCAGAGAAGGAAGTAACCATCCTCTATGCTGTCATCAATGGCTATATGGATGATGTCCCCTTAGACAGAATAATCGCCTTTGAGAGCGCCTTCCATAAGTTTATGGAGACAAACCACCCCGAGATAGGGGAGCATATCGCCACCACTAAAGACCTCACCCCTGAAACCGAGGAGGCGCTAAAGGCAGCCATCATTGAATTTAAGCAGAGCGGGGCTTATTAAAGGGGAGGAGCTAACTTTATCACTAGAGCCTAGAATCAGCAAAAGTAAATATGGCTAACATTCGTCTTATTCGGCGTCGCATCCGCACCATCCAATCTACGGCTAAGATTACCAAGGCTATGGAGATGGTGGCTACCTCCAAGATGAGGCGAGCCCAGGAGATGGTTTTGGCAGGGAGACCCTATGCTGAGAAGATACGCCAGGTCCTGGCAGACCTGGCTGCCCAGTCAGACCATGCTATCCATCCTCTGCTGGAAAGGAGGGAGGCGAAACGGGTAGAGGTAATCCACATTACTGCTGACCGTGGCTTATGTGGTGGGCTTAACTCTAATATGAACCGAACCAGCGCTAGTTTTATCCTGGGGCAAGCTGTTCCCACTGTTCTCATCACTGTAGGTCGGAGGGGGAGAGACTTTATGCTCCGATACGGGCGTGAGGTTCGTGCCGAGTTTATTGGCATCAGTGACCGCCCCACCCTTCTCGATACCCTCCCCATATCTCGCATTGTTATCGACGACTATACCAATGGATTCGCTGACCTAGTCTATCTGGCTTATACGCGGTTTATTACTACACTTACCCAGCGCCCCGTCTTACAGCAACTACTCCCGGTGGAGCCAGCAACTGTGGAGCTGAGGTATGGTGTGGAATATATCTATGAGCCAAGAGCCAGGGATGTCTTGGCTGAACTTCTGCCCCGATTTGTAGAGATGCAGGTTTACCACGCTATGCTGGAGTCTATTGCCAGCGAGCAATCAGCCCGAATGGTAGCAATGCGTAATGCTACTGATAACGCCAATGAGCTGGTTCAGGATTTAACCTTGATGTATAATAAAGTCCGCCAGGAAATGATTACTACGGAACTTCTTGACATCACCGGAGGAGTAGAGGCGCTGAGATAGGAGGCACAATGGCAAAAGGCAAGGTGGCTCAAGTAATCGGAACTGTGGTTGATATTGAGTTCCCCCCTGGGGAGTTGCCAGCGCTTTATAATGCTGTCGAGATTCCCCGTGATGGGGGAAAGATTGTGCTCGAGGTCCAGCACCATATCGGGAATAACTGGGTGAGATGCTTAGCCCTCTCCCCTACAGATGGGTTGGAGCGGGGTGTTGAGGCTATAGATACTGGCTTGCCACTAGAGGTTCCTGTAGGTAGAGCTACTTTGGGGCGACTATTCAATGTTATGGGGGAACCTCTGGATAACCTTGGGGAAGTTAAAGCTGAAGAGCGCTGGCCTATCCATCGTCCTCCCCCCTCCTTCGAGGAGCAGGAGACTACTACTCAGATGCTGGAGACCGGGCTCAAGGTGATTGACCTCGTCACCCCATTTACCAGAGGGGGGAAGGTGGGTGCCTATGGTGGCGCTGGGGTAGGTAAGACAGTCATTATTATGGAGCTTATCCACAATATCGCCACAGTTCATGGTGGCTTCTCTGTCTTCACTGGGATAGGCGAGCGCTCCCGTGAGGGGAATGACCTTTGGCTGGAGATGAAAGCCTCAGGGGTTATTGATAAGACAGTTTTGGTTTTTGGGCAGATGAATGAGCCACCAGGGGTTAGAGCGAGGGTAGGTTTGACCGGGATGACTATGGCGGAGTACTTCCGTGATGCGGAAGGACAGGATGTCCTGCTGTTTATCGATAACATCTATCGCTATATCCTGGCAGGTATGGAGGTGTCAGCACTTTTAGGCAGGATGCCATCGGCTGTGGGTTATCAGCCAACCTTGGCAACAGAGGTGGGAGAATTGGAGGAAAGAATCACCTCTACTAAAAAGGGGTCCATCACCTCATTTCAAGCTATCTATGTTCCCGCTGATGATTACAGTGACCCTGGAATAGTCAGCACCTTTGGTCACCTTGACGCTGTAATTGCCCTGGAGCGCTCTATCGCTGAACTGGGGTTATATCCTGCTGTAGACCCTCTAGCCTCTACTTCCCGTATCCTCGACCCTCACATCGTGGGTGAGGAGCACTACAGTGTGGCACGAGGGGTGCAAAGGGTATTACAGAGGTATAGAGAGCTCCAGGATATAATTGCTATTTTGGGTATTGAGGAGCTATCGGAGGAGGACAAGCTCACTGTAGCCCGAGCTCGCCGCATCCAGAGGTTCTTGTCCCAGCCGATGTTTGTAGCCGAAGCCTTTACCGGCACAGAAGGGAAATATGTCCCAATCAAGGAAACGGTAAGAGGCTTCAAAGAGATTTTAGAGGGCAAGCACGACACCTTGCCTGAGCAAGCCTTCTATATGGTGGGAACGATAGATGATGTGGTGGAAAAGGCGAGGAAGTTGGCACAGTAAATCTGACTATAATGATAAGAGGGATTGAATCTATCATGAGCTGTTTTAAAAGCGATGTCGAAAAGGATAAACTCTGTGGGATTATAATTGAAGCCTTGAAATCGGGGCCTAAAAGCAACAAGGAACTATTTCTAATCAGTAAAGATAAGTACGCTGAGTTTTTAAAAAGGTATAGTCTTGGAGTTATTGTTAGCGATAGTGAGATACGCTATAGGATTAGAAGGCTCCTTAAAGATGGATTGATTAGCAGGCATCACGCGATATATAGCGCTAGTGAAAAAGCGAGTGAGCTTAAATGGCTACTCTAAAGCTTGAGATTGTTACCGCAGAGTGCCTGGTATATTCTGATGAGGTGGATATAGTGATTGCCCCTGGGGTTATGGGGCAACTGGGGATTTTGCCTCATCATGCCCCTTTAATGACAATGCTTCAGCCTGGGGAGCTTTGCCTTAGGAAGGGTGGGGAAGAAACCTTTATGGCAATAAGCGGTGGTTTCTTGGAAGTTTTCCAGAATAGAGTGGTAGTCCTGGCTGATACTGCTGAGCGTGTTGAAGAAATCGATATGGCTCGGGCTGAAGAGGCAAAGCGCCGTGCCCAAGTGCAACTCCAGCTTCGTCCTGAGGCGGTGGACCTTGCCACAGCAGAAGCAGCTTTGAAACGCTCCCTCACCCGCCTTAAAGTTGCTGAGCGAAGGAAAAGAAAGGAACCAAAGACATTCCCTTAAAGAAGGGTAAAGAATCGATTTAGCTCTACAGTATCTCTAGATGGGCTCGAGTGCCCTCCCTTATTGCCGCTACTCTAAGTAGGGTGCGCATTGCCTGAGCCACTCTACCTTGCTTGCCAATAATCCTTCCCTTATCTTCAGGGTCGACTTCCAATTTAAGAATGAGACTATCACTGCTGACTTCCTCAGTTACTACTACCGCTTCGGGCATAGTTACAATCGACTTAGCGATATATTCTACCAGTTCTTTCATTCTTGCCTCCTCAATTTGCCACGGGATGCTCTTTCGGCTTCGAACTTCTGCATAATTCCTAGTTTAGAAAGCATCCTTTCCACTGCCTCTGTGGGCTGGGCACCATTCCCAAGCCACTTGAGTGCCTTTTCTTCATCAATCACCACTACTGCCGGGTCGGGCAAGGGATTATAGTGCCCAAGCTTCTCAATGAAAGCACCATCACGGGGGGCTCGAGCATCCGCAGCTATTATCTGATAACTAGGTCTATTTCTAGTTCCCACTCGCCGAAGCCTTATTTTTACCATTTAGGCTATTATCAATCATAGTGGTTGAATTGTCAACCGGGTGAGATTGGTTTGCACTTATATTCCCCAGTTTGGTATAATAACTTCAGAGGATAGTTTGACAATTAGCTGGGTTTTTTAGGATAATAGATAAGCTATAGGAGGTGAGGAGTTATGCTTTGAGGAGTTTAGGAGTAATTGAAGCGAAATTTCTGAAAGGAGGGAAAGATGGCAGTTGCTGGAATAGATATGGGTGCCAAAACTATAAAGGTAGTGATTATGAAGGATAGTGAAGTGGTAGCACAGAGCCTGGTTTTAGGTGGTCGTGAGAAGGAGAAATTTGCCCAGCAGGCATTTGATGAGGCGCTCAACAAAGCTGGGCTTTCACGCAGCGACATTCAGCGGATTGTTGCTACTGGCCTTGGCAGAAAAAGGGCTACCTTTGCCGATGAGGATGTTACCATGGTTACTGCCGATGTCAGGGGGATAAATTGGCTTTTCCCCTCAGCAAGGACTATACTTGATGTGGGGGCTGAAGAAGGTCGAGCCATAAGCTGTGATGCTAAGGGAAAGCTTATAGACTTTGCTGTAAATGAAAAGTGTGCTGCCGGCGCTGGTACCTTCGTGGAGACGATGGCAAGGACTATGGAGATAAAGCTAGAGGAGGCAGGAGAGCTTTCACTTAAGTCAACACAGAAGATTGAAATGAACGCTCAATGTGCCGTTTTTGGTGAGTCGGAGATGGTTTCACTTGTCCACCGCAGGATACCTAAGATTGACATTATTCATGCTGTGCATGATGCCATAGCTAGCAGGATCGGTTCTCTAGCGCGCACCTTGTCCATAGAAAAGGATGTAATCCTTATTGGGGGTGCAGCCAAAAATATTGGCTTCGTTGATTCCCTGAAAAGGGACTTGGAGGTCGATCTATTGATACCTAAGGACCCAGAGTTCGTTGGTGCTCTGGGGGCGGCTCTCGTTGCAATAAGCGGTATGCCTGCCGGACCTGAGGTTGAGGGGAAAGTTGTGGGAAGACTAGATTAAGGAGGTGAAGATGACGACAGAATACTGGAGATGGACAGAGTCTAGATGGACATCGCCTGATATAGATTGGAGAAAGGGGAAAACTATCACTGCGGGGGTTGATGTTGGCTCAGTGAGCACCCAGGCGGTGATAATGGTTGATGGGGAGCTTTATGCCTATAGTAACATGAGAACGGGGTCTGATAGCCCAGACAGTGCCAAAAAAGCCATGGATTGGGCTCTGGAAGGAACAGGGATGACCCTTAAAGACATTCAATACTGCGTAGGCACGGGATATGGAAGGGTTAATGTCCCCATGGCTCAGAGGAGCATAACTGAGATTGCTTGCCATGCTAGAGGGGCAAATTACGTCTATGGTCCCTCGGTAAGAACTGTGCTTGATATGGGTGGACAGGACTGCAAGGCGATCCACTGTGATGAGAAGGGCAAGGTGAGCGTATTTTTGATGAACGATAAGTGTGCTGCTGGCACAGGTCGAGGCATGGAGGTATTTGCCAACTTTCTATCTGTCCCCATTATGGAGCTTGGTGAGCGCTCATTCCAGGTTGATGAAGAACCGCTCCCAGTGAGCAGCACCTGCGTTATCTTTGCCAAAAGTGAAGCAAGCGGATTGCTAGAGGAGGGGTGGCCGGTAAACAAGGTTATAGCTGCATATAGCTCTGCTATGGTTCACCGCATAGCTACCTTGCTGGAACGCCTTGGTCCTATAGAGAAGGAGTTTGCTATTACTGGAGGAATTTCTAAGAACATCGGTGTAGTGAGGAGATTAGAGAAAGAGATAGGTGTCCAAGGTCTTTCCCCCTTAGCCGGAGTAGACCCTCAAATTGCTGGTGGCATAGGGGGTGCCCTCTTTGCCAAGGCTCTGTTTGAGAAGAAGAAGTAAGTCAGCCCATTCTCTCAATAAGGCAACGCTATGAATATAAGTACTATTTTACCTGTGGAAAAGGGTGATATTGTAGCAACTCTGCGCTACTTCCTGGAAGACCTGTTGAAAAGCCACTTCGTTGACGCCCTTTTAGTCCCACAAGAAATTGCTCGCGGACGCAGCTTGGCTCAAACCTTGGTAACAAATCCAGCCAGCCTGAGCGCAGCCAATCCTCTATCTCCAGTGATACCTGTCAACTCCGCCACTTTGGTCTCGCAGCTAACTATTGATAAGCCCCGCTGGAGATTAGGAGCTGTTCTGCGCTCCTGTGAGATCCGAGCCCTTATTGAACTTGTTAAACTCCAGCAAGCCAGTCTTGAAAACCTGACTATCATTGGAATCGACTGTTTTGGCACCTATGAAGTGGAAGATTACGCCCGCTTGATAGACGGGATGGAGGGGACAGCGGAGGAGAAGAGGAAGCGTGTAATAGCCGAACTGCAAGGGGGAATAACAGAGGGGAGTGGCAAACTATCACCTTCTTTTCCCTTGCGTCCAGCCTGTCAAATCTGTGAATTCCCTGTTCCTCAGGGGGCAGACATCTCCCTGGGGCTTATTGGGGTTGAGGAGGGGATACTTGTCACCCTGGAAAGTGAGCTGGCGGCGAAGCTGGGACTTGTGGAAGGGGAAGCGCCCAATCGAGAGGAGGCAATAGCTAGGCTAGTAGAGGTCCGTAGTGCGGCGCGGGATAGGGCCTTCGCCGAGTTTCGGGAGAGGACAAAGAGCATAACCGACTTTGCTGACCAGTTTGCCACTTGCATTGGCTGCTATAACTGTGCTACAGCATGCCCAATCTGCTTTTGCAAGGAGTGCTTCTTCCGCACAGCGACCTTTGAGCCAGAGTCTGAGCGTTATCTTCGGTGGGCAGAGCGGGAGGGCGCTCTGCGGATGCCCACGGAGATTCTCCTCTATCATTTGACCCGCTTGAACCACATGGTGGCTTCCTGTGTGGGTTGTGGCTTATGTGAGAGTGCCTGTCCCAGGAAGCTTCCCTTGACGGTCATTTTCAGAGCGGTGGGGAAAGGGGTGCAAGAGATGCTGCACTATATCCCCGGTCGAAGCTTGGAGGATGAGTTGCCTATCTCAGTCGTCTTTGCTCAGAGTGGGAAAGCATGACTGAATTCGAACCAAGGATAATTGCCTTTTTATGCAACTGGTGTGCCTACCAGGGGGCTGACCTGGCTGGCACATCCCGCTTGCGATATCCGCACAACGTCAGGATCATTCGGCTTATGTGCAGTGGGGGCATTGACCCGGTCTACATCATCAAGGCTCTGCTTGATGGAGCTGATGGGGTACTTATTGGTGGCTGCCACCTTGGCAATTGCCACTATCAGGATGGCAACTATAAGGCTCGCCGCCGAGTAGATATTTTAAGGGGCATCCTCCACCAATTAGGTTTCGATGAGGAGCGAGTGTGGCTGCGCTGGATTGACGCCAGCGAGGGGCAGCTTTTCGCTGACACGGTGCGACAGATGGTAGATGAGCTGAAGACTAAGGGGCCCGATGCGCTGCGAGATCCACGGGCAGTTTGGCAGGGATCAAATCGGGGAGATAGCTTATGACCTTCAAAGAAGAAGGATTCCAGCAGTGTAAGGGAAGAGTCGAAAGCTAGAGGTATTGCATCTCTTGTTCCAACAAATAAGATGGAAGTGATAAATCCTTTAAAGGAAGCAGTGGATGCTATAATAGAGGCTGGTGGCGACACTCTCAAATCATGTTACCAGTGTGGTCTTTGTAGCAGTATCTGTCCCTGGAACTTGGTAAGAAGCTTTATATCCCGAAGGCTTATTCATCAGGCACAATTCGGTTTGATCGACCTGGGAAGCGAGGAGGTGTGGCTGTGTGTCACCTGCGGCGCCTGTGTCGAGCGGTGTCCTCGTGATGTAGAAATAATAGATATCATAAGGGCAATACGCCGGATTGGGGTGGAATGGGGGGTGATACCCAAGAGCCTTAAGACGGCGATGACTAGCCTGGGAACAGTTGGGAATCCCTGGGGTGAGGCACGGGAGAAGAGGGTGGACTGGGCCAAGGGGCTTGATGTAAAAATCTTCACCCAGGGCACCGAGTTACTTTATTTTCCTTGCTGCACCCCTGCTTATGACCCCCGAGCCAGAAGAATAGCCCTTGCCACTGTCGATATCCTTAAAAAGGTTGGGGCCGATTTTGGAATCCTAGGTCCTGAAGAGAATTGCTGTGGAGAGAGCGCTCGCAAGGCAGGAGAGGAGAGCCTGTTTAAAAGTTTAGCCAAAAATAATATCGATGCCTTCGCCAGAAACGGCGTGGGCAAAATCCTTACCTCCTCCCCTCATTGCTATCATAGCTTCAAGAATGAATACCCCGAGTTTGGAGGCAACTTTGAGGTGATTCATTTCACCCAATATTTAGCCGAGCTTATCGAACAAGGGAAATTAAAGTTTACCAAAGAACTGAATAAAAGGGTTGCCTATCATGACCCATGTTTTCTGGGACGTCACAATAATATATATGATGAGCCTCGTAAGGTTCTGCGCAGCATCCCTGGCTTGGAACTGATCGAGCTTCCAGATTCTCGCCAAGATAGCCTTTGCTGCGGCGGCGGCGGAGGCCGGATCTGGATGGAGACCAAAAAGGGGGAGAGATTCTCTGACCTTCGTATAGAGCAAGCTCTGGAAGTAGGGGCAGATGTGTTGGCTGTTTCCTGTCCCTATTGCATCCTCAATTTTGACGATAGCTTACTAACAATGGACAAAGGCGATATCATTGAAATCAAGGATATATCAGAACTGGTTCAAGAGATGATTTAGCGAAATGAAGGCTGAAATGGAGAGAAGGATTGGTGTATATATCTGCCATTGTGGGAGCAATATCGCTGCCACGGTTGATGTAAAAGAGGTGGCTAAATTTGCCCAATCCCTGCGTTCGGTCGCAGTAGCTCGTGATTATATATTTATATGCTCCGACCCTGGGCAGGAACTTATCCGAAACGACATCAAAGAGTACGGGCTTAACCGGGTGGTAGTTGCCTCTTGCTCGCCGCTTCTGCATGGGCGTACTTTCCGCCGTGTCTGCCAGGATGCGGGGCTAAACCCTTATCTCTTTGAGATGGCTAGCATTAGGGAGCATTGTAGCTGGGTTCATGAGGACGGAGCTACCGAGAAGGCAAAAGATTTAGTTAGGGCGGCGGTAATGAGGGTCTACTACCATGAGCCCTTGCAGGTAAGGGAGTTCCCTGTCAATCCAAATACCCTGGTTGTAGGTGGTGGTATTGCTGGAATTCAGGCAGCTTTGGATATTGCCGGGGCTGGGCACAAGGTTTACCTTGTGGAGAGGGAGCCCTCAGTTGGCGGGCATATGATTCAGCTCGACAAGACCTTCCCCACCCTGGATTGCTCCTCATGTATTTTGACCCCAAAGATGAGCGAAGTGGGCTCTCACCCTAATATTGAGCTTATGACCTATAGCGAGGTGGAGGAGGTCTCGGGATTCATAGGCAATTTCAAGGTTAAGATCAGGGAAAAGGCACGCTATGTGGATGAGACCAAATGCACTGGCTGCGGCTTATGTGCTGAAGTATGCCCTGTTGAGATACCCAGCGAGTTTGACCAGGGTTTGGGCAAGAGAAAAGCTATCTATATCCCCTTCCCTCAGGCAGTGCCCAGTGTATATACTATTGATAAAAGAGAAGAGCGTCCTTGTAAAGCAGCTTGTGAAGAGGCTTGTCCTATCCATACCAATGTTCCAGGTTATTTGTTCCTAATCGCTGAGGGCAAGTTTCAACAGGCATATGAGCTGATTAAGAAAACCAATCCTCTTCCTGCTGTCTGTGGTCGAGTTTGTTACCATCCCTGTGAAGAAGCCTGTAATCGAGGGCAAATCGATGATGCTCTGGCTATTGCTGCCTCGAAGAGGTTTGCCGCAGACCAGGTAGATATCGACAAATTAGAAATTCCCCGGATCACCAAGCTTGGGAAAAGGGTAGCCATTATTGGCAGTGGTCCAGCAGGCCTCGCAACAGCTAATGACCTTGCCCTACTCGGTTATGACGTGACCATATTTGAAGCTTTGCCTGAGCCTGGTGGCATGCTATGGGTGGGCATTCCTGAATACCGCTTGCCCAAGGATGTGCTTCGGAAGGAGATAGGCTATATTGAGAGGTTGGGGGTGGAGATAAAGACTAGCACTAAGGTAGGTGAGCAGGTTACTCTTGAAGATTTGCAAAAATCTTGTGAGGCGATTTTTATTGCCACGGGGGCTCACGAGAGCCTAAAGCTCGGCATCCCAGGAGAGGATATTCCTGGGGTTATTCATGGCGTTAACTTCCTAAGTGATGTAAATATGGGTCAAAGGATTGAGGTAGGTGAACGGGTGGCAGTAATCGGCGGTGGCAATGTGGCTATCGATGCCTCTAGAGCAGCCAAGCGCTTAGGAGCAAGTTCTGTGACTATCGTCTATCGGCGCTCACGCCAAGAGATGCCAGCTACCTCGGCCGAGGTCGAAACCGCTGAAGCAGAAGGTGTGGAAATTATGTTCTTAGCAGCGCCGACCAAGATAATTGCTGAGAATGGCAAAGTCTCCGAGATGGAATGCATTAGGATGGAGTTGGGCGAGCCGGATGCCAACGGGCGGCGCCGTCCTATTCCTATTGAAGGCTCAGAGTTCACTATCGCTGTTGACACCGTTATCCCTGCCTTAGGTCAAGCATCAAACCTTGAATTTGTTAAAGGGTTGGGGGTAAAAGTCTACAGCGGTGGCACGATTATTGCTAACGAATCCACCTTAGCTACTAATGTTGAGGGTGTTTTTGCTGGGGGAGACGTAGCTACCGGCCCGGAAACAGTCATTAACGCCATAGCTGCTGGGAAGAAAGCCGCCCGCTCTATAGATAGGTATCTGAAAGGTGAGCCCCTACTTGCTGAAGAGAAGGAGAGAGTTCCAGAAAAGCTTAGTGACGAGGAAGTTGCTGCTATTAAGGGGCGCTTCCCCCCTCGAAGTCGAGTGAAGATGGCAGAAGTAGAACCAAAGGAGCGGACACAGGATTTCACCGAGGTAGAGCAAGGTTACACTATTGAGCAAGCTCAAGAGGAAGCACGGCGCTGCCTGGCATCACAAATAGCCGGCTGTTTCGAATGTTATGAGTGTAAGGAGCGCTGTGACCCTAAGGCTATCAATTTTGAGCAGATGGACAAGATGGTTGAAATGGAGGTAGGCTCCATCATTCTGGCTACGGGCTATGATGTCTTTGACCCCTCGGTTATCTCTCAATACGGTTACAAGAAATATAATAACGTTTTCACCGCCCTTGAATTTGAGCGAATGTGTAGCGCTGCGGGACCGACCGGTGGCCGGCTTTTGCTCAAAAATGGCATGTCTCCTGAAAGCGTAGCTATTATACATTGTGTCGGCAGCCGGGATAAGAAATATCACCAATATTGCTCTAGGGTATGCTGTATGTATGCCCTTAAGTTCTCCCATCTCATTAAAGAAAAAACCAATGCAGATGTGTATCAAATGTATATCGATATGCGTTGCTTTGGGGAGGGTTATGAGGAGTTCTATAACCGGCTTCAGGAGGAAGGCGTCAAATTCATCCGTGGAAAGGTGGCTAAGGTCACCGACCGTGCCCTAACTGAGGAGGAAAAGGGGAAGCTAACTGTGGTTGTTGAGGATACGCTCTTAGGGGAAATAGTTCGCGTCCCGGTGGATATGGTCATCCTGTGCATTGCCCTTGAGCCCAGGTCCGATGCTGAGGAAGTTGCCAGGCTCTTTACCATCGGCCGCAGGGCGGATGGTTTCTTCATGGAGAGGCACGTCAAGCTTGACCCAATAGCTACATTAACCGATGGCGTCTTTATTGCCGGATGTTGCGAGGGTCCCAAGGACATCCCCGATACGGTGGCCCAGGCTAAGGGGGCTGCTGCTGCGGCCCTGAGTCTCATCTCGCGAGGCAAGGTGGAAATAGAACCCATAACCGCCTTTATTGATGAGGAGCTTTGCTCTGGATGTGGTCTCTGCCAGAGGATGTGCAACTATGGTGCGCTTTCCCTCTCTGAGCCAGAGAGGCTCATGGGTGTGAATGAGATTTTATGTAAGGGATGCGGCGCCTGTGCTGCGGTATGCCCCTCGGGAGCAATATTTGTGAATCATTTTACCTATAGACAGGTCTTGGACCAAATAGAGGCTCTGACTCATTAAATAAACTTAAGGAAGATGGGTGAAATTACTCTAACTATAGATGACATCCAGGTTACAGTCCCTGAAGGGACAAAAGTGTTAGATGCAGCTCAGCAGGCGGGTATCTACATCCCGCAGCTTTGTTTCCACCCTGACCTTCCTCCAGCCCCAGGGATGAAACCTGCTGAATTTGTTTACCGGGGAAACGAACTTATCAAGGGCTTTGCCTCCGATAAAGAGTTTGAGGGTTGTCAGCTCTGTGTGGTTGAGATCGAGGGGATGCCAGGATTTCCCACAGCTTGCGCCACTCCTGTAGCTGAAGGGATGGTAGTTCATACCAATACCTCAGAAGTTCAGGAGCTTCGGCGGCGTAACTTGAGCCTCATCCTGGCTAACCACCCCCATGCCTGCCTGACCTGCGCTCAAAGGGAAGGGTGTAGTATGACCCAGTGTTCAAGTAACGTGCCCGATAAGGAGCGTTGCTGTCCCCTATTTAATAGATGTGAGCTAAGAAAGGTTGCTGATTATATAGGCATTCCTATAGATACTCCTCGTTACACCTTTGCCGACCTTCCTATAGCAAAGGATGAGCCTCTCTTTGAACGGAATTACAACCTTTGTATTGGCTGTTCCCGCTGTGTCAGGATTTGTAAGGATGTTCGGGGCGTAGGGGCTCTGAGCTTTGTCTTTGACGCCGATGGCAAGGTTATTGTAGGCACTATTGCTCCTACCCTTGAGGAATCTGGGTGCAAGTTTTGCACTGCTTGCGTCGAGGTCTGCCCCACTGGTGCCCTGGTGGATAAAAAATCATTCAGGGAAGCCGAGAAGGAAGAAGCTCTCGTCCCATGCAAAACTGCTTGTCCGGCTGGGGTAGATGTCCCCCGGTATGTTCGCCTCATAGCTGAAGGTAAATACGAGCAGTCCTTGGCTGTAATCCGTGAGAGAGTTCCTTTACCTTGTGTGTGTAGCTATGTGTGTCTGCGCTTTTGTGAAGCTAAGTGTCGGCGGAGTGAATTGAACCAGCCGATCGCCATTCGGGCTCTCAAGCGATTTGTGAGCGAGAATTATTTCCAGAGGTGGAAGGAGAACCTCAAGGCACCTGCCCCAACTGAGAAAAGGGTAGCTATCCTAGGTTCAGGTCCAGCAGGGCTGACAGCCAGCTATTACTTGCGCAGATTAGGACACGAGGTCACTATTTTCGAAGCCTCATCCTCGCCTGGGGGCATGTTACGGGATGCCATCTCCAATAAGCGCCTGCCCAAGGAGGCGCTGAGGAGGGATATCGACGAAATCCTCCAAATGGGGGTGGAACTTCGGCTCAATACCCGCAAGACCTCGTTGGATGAGCTCTTCAAGGAGGGTTTTAATGCCGTGTTTCTGGCTGTAGGCAATACCTATGTTGGGATGCCCGCTTTTGGCACAGGTGAGGGTGCTATAGAGATTACCCCTAGGGGTAGCATTGCTGTTGATCCAGAGGCGCTGGCTACCAGCCGAGAGGGAGTATTTGCGGGAGGGGACGTGGTGCTCGGTGGCATATCCGAGGACTTTATCCAGCACCTGGCGGAGCACTGGGAAGGGAAGGGCAAGCATTTCATCAATATCCTGGTCAATCAGATAACCTTCCACCGTGGAGATTCCTCACGTTCAGCCATCAGAGCCATCGCCTCTGGGAGGCAAGCGGCTAGTTCCATTGACAGATACCTTGGGGGAGAGGGGATTGTCGATGAGGCGCTGGCAGAACCCGATGAACCCAGCCCTTGGCTGGGGAGGGACGAAGGCTTCGCAGACTGGATTTGCCTCTCAGAACCTTATCGTCCTCCACCTCCCCAGTTCGCTGGGCTGGGCAAGGCAGAGCCCCCTCTTGATGAGAAAGCGGCAGTGGCGGAAGCCAAGCGATGTCTGAGGTGCGACTTAAGGCTGCGAATATCATCGGTAATACTACCGCCGGAGAAAAGGGCGATATTAGAATTCGTTTCCCAGGATGTGAGCACCCTCCCCGAGGCAGAGGGGGTATATCAATTGCTTGATGAGCAAAAGAGCGTAATTTACATTGCCGGAACAATGAATTTACGCCAAGCCCTTGAAGAGAACCTAAGTACTGAAGAGATGAGCAAGGTGCGCTACTTCTGGTATGAAGAGAATGCTATGTATACATCCAGGGAAAGCGAGCTAATTCAGCAGTTCATGCAACAACATGGTGGCTTCCCTGAACTTAATGAAGAGTTGTTATTTTAAGCAGCTAGATTTCCAGATCCTTAGCCAATTCTTAATTGCCTTAAGCTCTTAATGAAATGATCCAAAATTATGGTATAATCTTTCAGCCGGGGGGGGTTGCTATGGCTGATTGGACTATTTTACAAAATAACCTCGGTGTTACATTCAAAGGCTTGTCTTTGTTGCAACAAGCCTTAGTGCACTCTTCCTATATCAATGAAAACCCTGACTTTGCTTTGCCCTCCAATGAACGTCTCCAGTTCTTGGGTGATGCCTTGTTGGGCTTCGTAACGGCTGAAAATCTCTATCGCAGCTCTGCTACCTTAAATGAAGGGGAGATGACTAAGCTTCGAGCTGCTCTGGTGTGCCAAGAAAACTTGGCTCGATTGGCTTCTTCTCTAAAGCTGGGGGACTATCTTTACTTGGGTCAAGGCGAGGAGAAGAGTGGAGGTCGCCAGAAAAAGAGAAACCTTGCCTGTGCCCTGGAAGCAGTGATAGGTACTGTCTTGATAGACCAAGGTTTCGAGATTGCCAGGGATTTTATCCTGAGGCTATTTGGCACTAACCTCCAAAAAGCCAAGGAGGGACTAGCAACCGATTACAAGTCAAGGTTGCAGGAATTAGCTCAAGCAAAAAAGAGAAAGAGCCCCAGGTATCGAGTGGTGGAGGCAGTGGGACCAGACCATGACAAGAGGTTCACTGTGGAGGCAGTGGTAGGGGATGAAGTATTAGGCAAGGGGAGTGGTAAGAGTAAGCAGTCAGCGGAGAAGGAGGCGGCGCGTCAGGCACTAGAAAACCTGTTACTTCAATACGGTGAATAGCATGGGTTACATAGTGCGTCCGATGAGTCTTGAGGATATTAAGCAAGTTAGCGAGATCGATCGAGAGGCTTTCCCCACTCAGTGGTCGCCCTCCTTTAAACAGGACATAAACAGTAGGCTGGCTCACTACATAGTAGCCTGTGAAGAATCAGAGGAGGCAAGCGGAGATTACTTGTCCGATGGAAGGAAGGCTAGCAGGGGTCTAAGCGAGTTAGCCTCTAAGGTAAGGCGTGTCTTCAGCAGAGAGCGTTCCTCTGGTGATAAAATAAACCAAAATATTGTGGGCTACGCTGCCATGTGGCTCATGGTAGGTGAAGCACATCTCACCTCCATTGCCGTGTGGGAGAAATATCGCCATCGTGGAATCGGCGAGCTATTGCTCATCTCTATCATAAACCTGTCAGCAGAATTTAATGCTCAAGTTATCACGCTAGAGGTGCGCTCGTCTAATCTGTCCGCTCAGGCACTTTATGAGAAGTATGGCTTCGCTAAGGTTGGGGGGCGCCGTAGCTACTATTCAGATAATGGTGAGGATGCCGTTATTATGACTACTGAAAGAATAATCTCTGCTTCGTATCAAGCAAGATTCCAGCGACTAAAGCAAGCCTATGCCAAAAGGTGGGGAACGCACATTTGATACTAAAAGAACTCCGCCAGTTCATCATTCTGCTCGGGCAGCCTGCCATGGCTCTGAAGGAGAGCATCACCATGAATGGGAAATTGCCCCAGGTTCACAAGCCTTAACACAGGGTAATTCTCCCTTTTTACTCACTGGCTTGCATGGCATACAGGTATATTTGATTTTTTTACGCTGCGCCTCTGTGACTGCTGCAATCATCGTTTCTGCTAATGGGTCGAAATCATTGGGCATTACCTCTAATACCTCATAAGGGCAAGCTTCTACACACTTCCCGCAGCCGTCACACTTGTCAGTATCAACGCTAATAAAGTAAAATCCTGAACCATCTCTGTATCCGTAATTGGCAATCATTCCTTACTTCCTGCGGGATTTTTCTGCCATGGCTTTAGCAAAAAGTCCAGCACCAATACCACCAGCGATCTGGGGATCAATCTCCGCCCATTTGAGGGCTTCAATGCCTAATTTTTGCTCGATTCTTTTCACTACGCCAATGTTTTTCACCTGTCCGCCGGTAATGACGAATTCCTTCTCTATACCCAGGCGCGCAATCAAATCAAGTATTCTAGTTGCCATCGCAGAGCAATAGGCTGCTAGAACAGCGTTTGTTTTCCATCCTTTGCGAAGTAATCCCAAAGCCTCGGCTTTGCCAAACAGCACACAGGTGCTGCTCACTGGCTCCGGCTCTTCATCGATCTGGAATGAGCGTTCCCCTACATCCTGGATGGGGACGGATAACAAATCGGCAAATACCTCCATGCCACGCCCAGTGCCAGCAGCGCACTTATCATTCATTAAAAAGTTCAATACCCTGCCCCTTTCATCACAGCGAATTGCCTTGCAGTCTTGCCCTCCTACATCTAGGATTGTTCTCACCGAGGGTCCGTAGATATAGTTCGCCCCTAAGGCATGGCAGGCAATCTCGGTTATTGTTCTTTGTGCCATAGGGACATTAACCCTTCCATAGCCTGTCCCTACGCAGTATTGAATGTCTTTAAGGGTCATACCAGTTCCCTCAAGCGCCCAGTCCATCGCTTTCTGGGCACTATCAGGACTGCTTGCCCCTGTTCTCATGTTACTATAGGCGTAAAGCTTGCCATCAACCATTATCACCGCTTGGGTGCTGACTGAGCCAACATCGACCCCAGCACTGATAGTTTCCCCTTCCCTCCAATTTATATCAGGGGCTGTCCATCGAGATTCCGGCCATCTCCAGTATTCCTTCTTCTCTTCTGCCATTATCGAATCCTCCTTTACTCATGAGCTAGAGCTGCGCCCAAGGCGCTAACATATTCCGGCTCTTCTGGAACTAACACATCCATCCCAAGCATTGCCTTGAAAGAATCGACAAAACCGGGATTTCTGGCTACGCCACCTATTAAAACGATATCCTTTTCCATCCCAACTCGACGAACCATAGAGGCAATCCTATCGGCTATGGCATCATGCACCGCCTTGGCAATATCTTGGCGAGGTGTCTTGGCGTGGATCAAAGAAACCACTTCAGTTTCAGCAAAGACAGCGCATTGGGCATTCATAGCTATTTTGCCTGTTGACACTAGCGAGAGGGAAGCGAACTCCTCTACAGGTACTTCCAAAGCCCTTGCCATAGCCTCAACAAAGGTGCCAGAACCAGCAGCGCACTTTTCATTTATGGCAAAGTCTTTCACCGCTCCTTTCTCATCACATCTTATTGCTCTGCCCTCCTCGGCACCTATACCAACGATAACCCTTGCTGTGGGGAAAAGGAATGAACCGCCTTTGGCATCAGCGCCAACCTCGGTAATTGTTGTAGTGATATGAGGGGCTGCCTCTTTACCGACGCCAGTTCCTATAATATGGTCTAAATCAGCTTGCGATAGCCCACACTTCTTTAGTGCCATATTAAGCGCTTCCTCGGCAGAGGCTGTCTGGTCAAATCCTGTTAGAACCTGGCTCCTTGCTATCACCTCCTTGTCATCTTTTACAATTACCACCTTTATATTTTTAGCCCCCATATCTATCCCGGCACTTATCATATTTCCTCCTATTTTAATGTTTCTCTACGCGTTCAACTTACCCTTTTGAGACCTATACCCTCAAGGAAAGTATCCATCTTCTCTCTGGTGCGGGCAGGGTCGAAATGGCTAGCATCTGCCATATCGCCTTCATAGGTCACCACTGGAATGCCTTCCTCCAATAGAGCCAAGCGGTTTTCCATTTGCCCCAGAGCCAGACCTTCACAGCCACGATTGAGGTGTATAATCACCCCATCGGCTTTCCACTGCTTTACCATCTTTTTCATAATTTCGCTCTTGGCATGAGCATTGTAGGCGTAGAAATACTGGAAGAAATGCCACTTATAGTCGATATAGGCGCGAAGGGCTTCTTCCCTTGTTCTCATTGGTACACCACGCATATCTGGGGTTTTGTAAGGAACAAGATTCCCTTCCTCATCTATATCCCAGGCAGCGTGGAGACCAAAGGTATAGGTTGCTCCAATAGATACAAGCCCCCATGCCCTCTCCAAATACCTGAATATGGCAAGGAATGACCAGGGGGGGTTAGAATCGTGTATAATCCTGAATTGCTCATCAGCTACATCGGCAATCCCCCTTTCCGCCCTGTCCTTTATCTCATCCCTTAATTCCCTAATAAGCTCTACGACCCTTGGGTCCATAGGTCGATAAGCGGTTAAGCCATGATAACCGTAGCAGGTTCTTTCGTTCATAGGGGCAGGGATTGCTTTATTATACATAAACATGTCAGCCCAAAGGTAGCCGGTTTCGCACTCATTCCTGATGGCTTCAATCATCCTTTCATCGTCAAACTTTCGCCCGGTTACCTTCTCCAACCATTCGATGCCTTCCATAAATTGAGTCACCATATAGTCGATAGCCTGCTTTTTGAGGGGAGGAGAGGAGTGGTAGGCGGTGGGGCAATCATATAGGAAAATAGGGATATCCCCACCTTCTATCCTATTAAGCACCCTATACCACGGGGCATGGCTACAGCAGTTGTGATATGTGAATATAAAATTTGCCTTGGGAAATTTATCTTTAATTGTTCCATCACCCAGGACTATTTTGTTTATCATTGCTGAGCCCCAGTAGTTACGCATATAAGAGCACAAATCCTCAGCATAACCAGCCTTAGCCACAGCTTCAAGGCACTCCCTGGAGAATTCTTCATCAGCGCCACAGCTTGCCCCATAGGATTCACCACACAGGAAAAAGACATCCCAACCAAGCCCTATAGGGATGGCATAATGAGCTGCCCCGGAGCAAGCTACGCAGAGCCCTCCCTTTTCTTGAGCTTCGTAATACTCATCGTAGGTGGCTTTCCTTAGCTCTTTCGCCTTCTCCCAGGTTTTTAATCCTTCCTTCTTATATTTTGCCACAGTTTTGCCTCCTTTAAACTATTTCTATGAGTGTTTCCAGAAATGCCTCAACACGGGTTTTAAACTGCCCTACCGGGACAGTAGCTTCGAACTCGAGGAAGTAATTGGGATAGCCATTATCCCGAAGGAATTTACGAAGGTCAGGCATCTCACACTCATGGGGGTCGCAGTATTTCTGCTGTATTGTGAGCGCCCCCTCTACCTGGTATTCCTTGGCTAAATTTAGAATATGAGGCCATCTCTGCCTCTCTGGCCAATCTTTTGAAGGGCAGGGGATCCTATCCAGATAGCGAGCCCCTATAGCCATTATTCTATCCTCTTGTGGTATGACCTCATTCCAGAAATACCTGCTTCCAGTGCAGTGCTCTTCAATTACAATTGTTGCCGGCAGGCTCATCTCTTCCTCAACCATCCTTATGAACTCCCGGTCGTCATCTTCGCTGCCGATAATCATCAGTCGGTTGCCCACCTCTCGGTCCAGCTTTCGCTCAGGCAACTCCTTTAGAAGTTCCTCCAAAGCCTGGCTATGTTCCTGTTTATCCACCATTTGATTCGATAGCGCAATCTCCATAGCTTCTAGTCCGGTGAGGAGCGGGGGGTCCTTCTTCCTGAACTCGTATACTTGATGTAATAATCGCCGATTGGTGTTATATACCTCTATTGCCTTATCAAGGTCATCATTGGAAATTCCCCTGCCAATCCATTTCTCCACAGAGTCCTTAAAGTCATTCAATTCTGCTGCCATATATTCATATCTCCCTGTGGATTGATTGCCATGAGGCATAGGAATCCAGTAGCTCCATTCAACTGGGATGTGCTTCTGCCAGCTCCAAAAGGTCTGACGCGGGTGTAGGCAGGAATAAGCTATTGTTATGCCATTCAGGTAATCGTATCTCCCCCGCAGCCCTTGGTCTAGCATGCCACGGCAGACGGGGCAAAACATATCAAAAATATGAGCCTCAGCGAATTTTATTGGCTCATGACCTGGAAGTATCCTTACTGGGAGAATGCTTGCGGCATAAAGAATCTCCTCAGGCACATAAGTACAGATTCCTCCTACTACCTTTCCCCCAGTCCTCTTTTTCCACTCTCTAGCATAATCATGGCGGTTGTCCACCCATTCTCTGAACTTTTCTAGCATCTTCTCCTTTCCTCCTTTTCTAGCCTAATTAATATTATAAGCACTATGAGAAAAAAAGGCAAAAATTAAGTTCAGGTGCGTAGCTTTTGAATTTCTTCAGTTAGCATAGGGACCACCTTATATACATCGCCAACTATGCCATAGTCTGCCACATTAAATATTTCTGCCTTTGGGTCCTTATTTATGGCGATTATTACCTTTGACTCTTGCATCCCAGCTAGATGCTGTATAGCCCCTGAGATGCCACAGGCGAAATATAACCTCGGTCTGACGGTCTTGCCTGTTTGCCCGACCTGATAGTTATGAGCTATCCAGCCGGCATCGACGGTAGCTCTGGAGGCACCAACAGCTCCTCCCAGTAGCTGAGCTAGCTCTTCTAGCATCTTGAATCCTTCCGGTCTCCCCAGCCCCCTTCCGCCTGAGACGATTATTTCAGCTTCATCGAGAGGTATCCCCTTTCTCGGCTCCTTGGCTATCTTCAATACCTTGGTGATTATATCTTCCTCCTCGATATCTACCGGAATTGGGATGATTTCACCTTTCCTTGCGCTGTCTCTTTGGAGTGCTTCCATAACCCCCGGTCGAACGGTAGCCATTTGTGGTCTATGTTCTGGGGTTACAATAGTAGCCAATATATTGCCGCCAAAGGCTGGTCTTGTTTGAACCAGTAAACGCATTTCTGTATCTATACTCAGCCCGGTACAGTCTGCTGTGCACCCAGTTGATAACCTCCTAGCAATCCTGGGGGCTAGGTCATGTCCGATGCTAGTTGCTGCTACTACCAGAACCTCTGGCTTATATTTTAGAACCTGGTCAACTATGACAGTAGTATATGGGTCTGTGCGATAATTCTTAAGCACCGGGGAATCGCCCAAGAGAACCTTATCAGCACCGTGATATATTAGCTCTGTAGCTTGTGAGGCAATATTTTCACCGAGCAAGATTGCTGTTAGCTCCACTCCTAGTGTATCAGCCAATTCCCTCCCTTTCCCCAGTAATTGCAGGGATGGCTTGCTTAGCTGACCTTCCCTCTGCTCAGAGAAAACCCACACCCCTCGGTATTCATCTCCATTTATTTTCTCTTCTGTAGTCATCATTTGCCCCTCAAATTAGCTGCCTTTCTTTAAGTTTTGTGGCTAAGGTTGAAGCTGCCTCCTCCGTTGAACCTTCTATTATCTCCACCTTGCCGCGCTTAAATACTACACCAGTTGCCTTCCTTATCCTGGTTGGGGAACCTTTAAGACCTATTCTTTGCTTATCGATATCAAGGTTACTTGCCCCCCATAGAGGGATATCTTTTTCAAATGCCCTCATTACCCTATCTATCGGAGCGATCCTGGGTTCGTTTGTCTCCCTTATTACGGTTATCAATGCTGGCAGCCTTGTCTCGACCTCTTCATACCCATCCTCTATCTTTCTTTCTACCTTTAATGCCCCTTCCTCGATTTCTACCTTTCTTGCATAAGTTATCTGGGGGAGGTGTAAAAATTCGGCAAGCTGAGGACCAACCTGAGCAGTCATTCCATCCGAAGCCTCACTGCCGCAGATAATAAGGTCGAATTCCCTCAGCTTATTAATGGCGCAAGCCAGTGTATATGAGGTGGCTTGGGTATCGGCTCCGGCGAACAATCTATCAGTGAGTAGTATTGCTTCATCCGCACCCATGGCTAAGGCTTCTCTCAGAGCATCGTCAGCCTGTGGCGGACCCATCGATATAATGGTTATCTTTCCACCATGCTTATCCCTCAAGCGAATTGCTTCCTCTATAGCGTTTTTATCCTGAGGGTTTATTATGCTTGGCACACCTTCTCTGATCAAAGTTCCTGTATCTGGATTTATTCTCACTTCAGCCACATTCGGCACCTGCTTTATACAAACTATAATGTTCATCCGTAGTTCCCTTCCTTTATCCTCACCTTACCAGGGCTCTTCCTGCTATCGTCCTCTGTACTTCATTCGTTCCCTCGGCTATCTCAGATTGTTTGGCAGCCCTGAGAATCCGTTCTATTTTATACTCTGTGGTATACCCATAGGCACCATGAATTTGGAAAGCCTCATTTGCAACCCAAGTCCCTGCTTGGACAGCAAATAGCTTTGCCAGTGCAGCTTCCATTTCAGCAATCTCCCCTTGCTCTATCAAAAACGAAACTCTATAAACTAACCACCTTGATGCCTCAACCCTCGATGCCATCTCAGCAAGCAGCCATTGGTGCCCCATCATATCTGAGATTGGACCTCTCCTGGTCATTCTTCGCTTGGCATAGGCTACTGCCTCGTCAAGGGCACGCTGTCCTACTGCTACTGACCTTATAGCTATTACCATCTTCATAATTGATACCATTTTGAGCAATATATCGTAGGCATTCCCTCTCTCACCCAAAAGGTTCTTTTCCGGCACCCGTACATTGTCAAGGTAGGTATCTACCGTTTCTAGACCTCTCACTCCAAATAATTCCCACGGTTTCGAGGTAGTATAACCGGGTATATTCTTAGGCACGATTATGGCGCTGAGCTTATCTCCATCGGTTTTGACAAAGACGATAGCAGGACCATCAAGATGCCCCTTTGTGTGAAAGCGTTTGGTTCCGTTTATTACCCAATAACCATTTTCTAATACAGCGGTAGTGGTTAACATCCTGGGGTCTGAACCTGTAGAAGGCTCAGTAAAGCCCGCAGATGGATGTGTTCTGCCCTCACATATTGGTGGTATATGTTCCCTTTTTTGCTCCTCCGTGCCGAAAAGGGCATACAATGAACCAATGCCGTTGGCATCACCCATTATCCAGGTGCAGGCTGTGCAAGGATAGTGTATTTGTTCTAATGCTAGGATAAAGGTTAGGTAAGCTAATCCAGCTCCACCATACTCTGTTGGGAGTATCATCCCAAGCAACCTAGCCTTTGCCATTTTGGTAATCATGTCGGGGGGGATTTTGGCTTCCCTGTCAATCTGGTCGGCTATTGGCTCAATCTCCCTTTCGGCGAATTCCTTGGCAATTCGCCGAATCATTTGCTGTTGCCTGGTTAGATTAAAATCTATCCTTCTTCCTCCTTAATTAGCTTCAAACCATTGTAAGATTATCACAAAACACTTTCTAGTGTCAAAATTTAGGCGACATTTAAGGCAATCCCTTTCCTCACCGGGCTTATCAGCCAGACCAAAAAGAGGGCGATGAGACAAAGTATTGATGCAGTGATGAATCCCCAATCGTATGAATGAGGGCTACTATTATCATATATCCAACCGAAAGCTATGGGTCCTATGCCTCCTATCATGCCTATGGAGAAGGTAAGCATACCAAAAAGGCTTCCCACTGAGGCTCTCCCAAACACGTCACCTAGAAATGGTGTCCATACGGGGAGAGCTAAACCAATTGCTATCCCCCACATTACTGCAAAGACAATAAGCTCCGCCGATGTAGTGAGTGCGGAGGCAAAGATAAACATACCGATCTGAAGGGCAAGACCAATGTAGAGGGTTGGTTTCCTTCCCACTCGATCAGATAAAGGTCCCCCTATTAGCCCGGCAAACGCCATAGTGAGGGGTATAAGCATAGCCATAAATCCAGCACTTTCTCTTGCCATTCCTAAGTCCATACCCCAGATAATTATGTGACCAAAGATAGCGGTTAGACCGAAGCCAAGAATGCCATAGGCAAAGAAAAAATACCAGAAGGTGCGGGTGCGTAGCGCTTCTCCTGCACTCCAAGCTACCTTGTGAACCACAGCAGAATTGTCGGATTTTATTCCTGAAGACTCCAAATCTCCATCGGGATAGAGCCCCATAGACTCAGGGTCCTTCCTGACAAATATTATAGAGAGCAAAGCGACTATAACCCCTAGGGCGACACCAAGCATGAGGTAGCTGTGGCGCCATCCATAGCTTTCGATAAGGATTCCTGCTGTGGGCCATATTGCAGCGGTTCCCATCCCGGCACCAAAAGTTACTAGACCCACTGCCAGTCCGGCTCTTCTGGTAAACCACTTCCTTGCTGTGGTGGCGTTGGGAACTATAAAAGTCGAGGTTACGCCTAAGGCGGCGATAACAGCATAGTAAAGGTAGAATTGCCAAAGAAATGTCATAGTGGAAAGCAGACATAAACCTAGCAGAAGGAAGATGCTTCCCCCTGCCATCACCCATCTGGCTCCAAATCGGTCAGTAAGCCTGCCGATAAATATCGCTCCTACAGCATAGACCCACATGTGGATGCTGAGGGCAAGGCTGATTGTTGCTCTAGTCCAACCCATGTCCTCGAGTATAGAGGGGAAGAACATAGTGAAGGAATGTCGGGTGCTGGAAGCACAAAAGGCGATGAGGGTGCAAGCTATAACCACCCACCACCCATAAAAGATACGCTTTCTCACCTTGACTATTATCTGTTCCTCACCTCGTCTTGTCAAAAAGCTTATTGAGATTGCGTCTCTCTCCTCATTTCGTGCTACAATAATTTCGAGGTGAATATTTGCTCATTGCCATAATTAGGCATGGACAGACCTCGTGGAACGAGGGGGAAGGGGAAAGGTTTCGGGGAAGGGCGAGAGTGGATTTAGACCAGATGGGCGTAGGGCAAGCCAAAGCGACAGCAGCGAGGATAGCCCAGCTCAAAGTATCTGCAATTTACTCTAGCCCTCTACCCCGAGCCTTGAGCACAGCCCAAATCCTTTCATCTCCTTTTGGTCTTCAGGTTCAGACGCTTGATGGGCTAATTGACATAGACTATGGGAGATGGCAAGGGCTTTCCTTAAAGGAGGCAGCGTCCGATGATTTCGAACTCTACAATCGTTGGTTTCAGACTCCACATCTGGTCAGCTTCCCTGGAGGGGAGAGCCTGGAACAAGTCCGCAAGAGGGTGGTTGCTGCGGTAGAGGAATTACACCTACAGCACCACCACCAGACCATTGTTCTTGTCTCTCATAAGGTAGTGTGCAAGGTCTTAATCTGTAGTATCCTGGGTTTGGATAATTCCCATTTCTGGCAGGTGGAGCAAGACCCCTGCGCTATTAATCTGGTTGAGATAGATGGCGATTCTATAAAGGTAGCGCTGCTTAATGATACTTGCCATCTTAGGGATTTAGTGTGAATATTGAAGAGATAATTTGGCTCTTGGAAAAGGAATACGGTGTGCGGCACTTCGAGCCACACCACAGCCCAATCTCGGTCCTGGTGCAAACCATCCTTTCCCAAAATACCTCGGATATGAATTCAAAGAGAGCCTTTGATTCCCTACTCACCACCTTTGGCAATTGGGAAGCGATTGCCAATGCTAGCGTTGATGAGATAGCAGAATCTATCTGGATGGGGGGTCTAGCTAGGATAAAGGCAGGGCGTATCAAGCAGGTGCTTCAGGAAATCTGGGAAGAGAGGGGCTCACTCGACCTCAGCTTCCTAGATAGGCTTCCCTTGCCCCAAGCTAAAGCCTGGCTATTACAATTGCCAGGGGTAGGACCAAAGACGGCAGGATGCGTGCTACTATTTTCTCTAGGGAAGCCTGCTCTGCCTGTAGATACCCATGTTTTTCGAGTGGCTAAGCGTCTAGGCTTAATTGACTCTAAGGTATCCTCAGAACAGACGCATAACCTGCTCGAGAGCCAGGTCCCACCGCAAAGCGTCTACCAGTTTCATCTCCATATGGTAGAGCATGGTCGGCAGGTATGCCAAGCTCAGCAACCTCGATGCCATCGCTGCGTGCTGCGGCAGCTCTGCCCTAGCTATCTCTTCACCGACAAATCCAATAAATAGGAGGGCATAGAAGTGCAAAAAACTAAAGTAAGCATTATCAATGTTACTGGCTACGCTGGAGCAGAGCTGGCTCGTTTGCTCTGCTATCATCCCGAGGTAGAGCTTATTTCAGTTACAGGAAGGAGTGAGGTAGGAAAATCACTGGGAGAGGTATTCCCCTATCTTTCTGGAGTTGACCTCGAAATTGAAGCCGAGCCCAAAGATGCAGACCTGGTTTTCTCCGCCCTACCACACAAGACAAGCGCCGAAGTTGTATTGCCCATACTCGATAAAGGCATCAAGGTGATAGACCTGAGTGCTGACTTCAGGTTGAAGGATGCTCAGGAATATCAGCGCTGGTATGACTTCACCCACCCCGCCCCATATCTGCTCCATGAGGCTGTCTATGGGCTCACCGAGCTGAATCGGGCTAATATAGTTTCTGCCCGTTTAGTTGCTAACCCTGGATGCTATCCCGCCTCCGCTATCCTTGCCCTTGCCCCGGCTCTCAAAGAGAGACTTATCTATCCAGATATTATCGTTGATAGTAAGTCTGGCGTATCTGGAGCAGGTAGAGCCCTCAGCCTCGATACACACTATTCAGAAGCCAATGAAAATGTCTCCGCCTATGCCCTGGAAGGACATCGACATCTCCCGGAGATTGTTCAAGAGCTAAAAGCAATCTGCCCTGAATCTTCGTTGTCGATAACTTTCCTCCCTCATCTGGTGCCAATGACACGAGGAATCCTATCATCTTGCTATGCTAAGCTGATAGAGGGAAGGATAGCGGGTGGAGATAGAGGTAAAAAGGAGCTAAAGGAAATTTATCGAGACTTCTACCGTGGCGAGCCCTTTGTGAAAATAACCGATGCCCCACCGCAGACTAAGCACACCTGGGGAACAAACCTCTGCCTTATCCATCCCACCATCGACTTGAGGACGGGGAGGCTAATAGTAATTAGCTGCATTGATAACCTGGTAAAGGGAGCAGCCGGGCAAGCAATACAGAATATGAACCTAATGCTTGGCTTCCCCGAAACTATGGGGCTGGAGATGCCGGCAGTTTATCCTTAAGGCTTGCCCCTTTGAGGAATATCTTTTATACTTGGTTTGGTTGCCCTCATCGTCTAGAGGTCTAGGACATTGGCCTTTCAAGCCGAAAACAGGGATTCGAATTCCCTTGAGGGCACCATTGGTCAGACTTGGCTCTAAATATGGGAGCATAGAAGTTGAAAATATCTAACCTTATCAGGGAAGAAAAGTTTTGGGCTTATTCAACTGAGACTCAAGAGGACCAGTCTAGACTTATACTGCTTGACAATGTCCAATTCATTTATGAGCTTGCACTGGCTGAGCTAGAACTGGAGGCACTGGACGCTAAATATCAAATTACCAATGGTTTTAGGGAGTTTAAGTTAATTTCCGCTGATAATCGTGATAGCCTGATTAGGAGGCTTGCATACTTTAAAGCTGTAGGAAGAGAATATACAGACTACTTCCACATAATTCGCCAGAATAGGACACGCTCGGTAAATCAGTATTTGACACATTGGATATATCCATATAAAGGCAAGTTCCATCCGCAAATGATTCGTGCCCTGCTGAATATCATAGGGGTTAAAGAGAAAGAGACTGTGCTCGATCCGTTTATTGGAAGTGGTACTGCTGCACTTGAAGCGCAACTGTTGGGTATAAATTGCATAGGAGTGGATATTTCACCTCTATGTGTCCTTCAAAGCAAGGTAAAAACAGAATCTATAGATGTGCTGCCACAGATTATAGAATGGAAGGAAGAGATAACAAAAAGGGTAAGACCTTCTTTGTTCAATCTTGAAGGAAAAACCCTTGACGAGGCTATCAATTCAATTCCTAATGAGAAGGTAAAGAATTTCTACAAGATGGCAAAACTTGTTGCTATAAGCGATAACGCCAGACGAGGGAGGGAATTTCCCAACGCATTCTTGAGAAATTTAGAACTAATGATTTATTCGGTTGGTGATTATACCCAAATAGCTAATAAACTTAACCTGAGATTAGGCAAGATGGATATAAAGACTGGAGACTCAAGGGCATTGCCCTTAGATAACGAGAGCATCGATGGAATAGTTACTTCTCCTCCCTACTCAATTGCTTTAGATTATGTTGCAAACGATGCTCATGCTTTTAAAGAATTGGGTTATAACCTTGAAGAGATGCGAGAGGAATTTATGGGAGTAAGAGGTAAAGGTTCTACTAAAGTGACTCTATATAATAAAGACTTGGAGAATAGTCTCGGAGAGATGCATCGTGTGCTCAAGCCAAGCAAGTTCTGCGTTATTATAATTGGCAACGCTACCCTTTTTGGTGAAGAACTAAATACAGTTGAATTCACTATTGAATGCTGTCAAAAACTTGGCTTTCGCCTACTCAGAAACATCAACAAGATTATCTTTGGGCTTTATAACTTCATGCAGAGAGAGAAAATTCTTATATTCCAAAAATTGTGAGGTAATTTTAGTAATGCTTGAGTCCGATTATGTTAGCGATTTAGAGAATACAGTGCGCGCCTTTCTGAAACCTTTGAAGAATCTCCCTTTCCCAGTTGTAATAAAGGCGCTCACTGGTTGTCAGGTTCTCCCTTTTACTAAGAGCGATACGGTGGCTGGTGAGTTTCTTGAAAAACTAAGCCAAGCAGCAGCCTTAGCAGGAGAAAATGCATTCAAAGATGGCATTTTTACCGCTAGACCTAACGAAGCTGGAAACCAGATAGAGCCATTTGTGCTGTATGCGCTCAGGCAAATAGGCATCAAAGCATTTACTCCGCTTACCAAAGCAGGAAAGAAAAAGACAGCGGGATATCCTGATATATTAGTGATTTATCCTAAGCTATCTCCAGTTTATCTGGACTGTAAAACCTATAACATCCTAACAAAAGAGCAAAGTTTTAGAACTTTCTATTTTTCACCATCTGATAATCCTAAAATTACTACTGATGGTTACCATCTCCTCCTCAGTTTTGAGCTAGACAGGGCAGAGCGGAAAGGTCGCATGGCTTTTGTGCCTAAAAATTGGCAAATTTATACATTGGATAAACTGGCTGTTAATCTAAAACACGAATTCAACGCAAGTAATAAAGTCCTCTACAACCCTAAAGCGTTGCTTTCACAGGAACGATAATCTAGCCTATCAAAACCCAGTAATTCAACCACTGTATTTAATAATTTGTTTGTGCTATCTAAATTCCCCTTTCAACTGGCGATAGGTAGAGGCTAGACTCTCTGGCACCACCCTTGTATTGGATATCACTACTATATTGAACATGCGACATAACTTGCAGCACGTCTCCTGGTTACTTGACAAACTCGCCTAGGAGGCATATAATGATAGCAGGTTAAAGGTTTAGGTTATTCTCCCTGTCAATGCTTCATGGATTGCTCCGGGCTGTGGATGACCAACTGAGACCAAATATTTAGGAAAGGAGGTCATCCATGAGCTTCACAGACAAGACTCTCCAGTGCTCAGATTGTGGCGCGAGTTTTAGTTTCACTGCTACCGAGCAGGAGTTCTTCGCCAGCAGGGGCTACACCAATGAGCCCAAGCGCTGCCCGTCCTGCCGTCAGGCAAGGAAATCCCAGCGTAATGGCTTCGGTAGCGGTAGCTACCAGCGTAGGCGCGAACTGTTCCCTGCAGTATGCGCTGAGTGTGGCAAGGAAACCGAAGTGCCCTTTGAGCCTCGAGAAGGCAGACCAGTGTATTGTAGCGATTGCTACAGTAAGGTCAGACGACCAAGCAGGCAGTGGTAATTTGGCTGCGATCAGACAAAGGAGGCTGGGCTAATCCTAGCCTCCTCCAGTTCTAGGAGGGACAGACCCATCATATCATCGGAAGTTTTATTGCATGAAGTGTGAAACACCGGGAAGTTTGTTGAGTCGTTTTTAGAGTCCCATTTCGGGAAAGGAGGTAATTGTTATGAATATCTATGTGGGTAATCTAGCACGCGAGGTCACCGAAGCGGAATTGCGGGAGGCATTTGAGGCTTTCGGTGAGGTTACATCGGTGAACATCATCAAGGACAAGTATAGTGGACAGCCTAGAGGGTTTGGGTTCGTTGAGATGCCAACAAAGGCTGAGGCTCAGGCAGCGATTGACGGTCTCAAGGGGAAAACATTGGAGGAACGGACGCTCGATGTCAGTGAGGCGCGCCCTCGCACCGAAGGTGGGAGGAGTAGCAGACCCTATGGTGGCGGGTCCGGTGGCGGGAGGAGTGGCGGGTTTGGTGGTGGAGGAAAACGCCGAGGATACTGAGTTACCCTAGTATCTCTACCCTTAAAACTTAGCAAACAAACGCAAAGGCGACGGGGAGAGTTCTTGCTTTTATCTTAACAGGGTGTCCAAAAACCTCTGTAGGGGAGCCCCTTGTGGGCTCCCGCAAATTGGGAGGGGACAAGCCCCTCCCCTATAAGGGGCACTTTTTAGACAGCCTCTCAAATGGCTCACCAGATAGGAATCTAAGTTTATGCTTTGACTTGCCCTTATATCTCCCCCTTCAATTTCTTATAGGTTGAAGCCAAAGCCTCCGGCACTACCCTTGTATTGGATATCACCGGCATGAAATTGGTATCCCCTTCCCATCTGGGAACAATGTGGGTATGAAAATGGTCCTCTATTCCCGCCCCTGCCACCTTGCCTATATTTATGCCTATATTAAACCCCTTTGGATTAAGTATCCTTTTCAGCATGCTGGTGCTCCTTCTAACCAGGTCAAAGTGCTCCCACAACTCTTCATCGCTTAGCTGCTCGAAATCTGGCACATGCCTATAGGGAGCTACCATCAAGTGCCCAGGATTGTATGGGAAGCTATTCAAAATTATAAAGTTATTCCCGCCTCTGTGGAGGATATAGTTGGACTCGTCCTCCTCCTCCTTCGGTTTTTCACATAAGATACATCCCTTTGGTTTTTCCATCCTTATATATTCCATCCTCCAAGGGGACCATATTTGCTCCACTTCCCACCTCCTTGTCAGAATGTGTTATTTTAGCCTTTGGAGCGGTCGATAGTCAAAGCAAGCCTGTATTTGGTAGCCTTATTGTTACGAAAATAGGCTTTCTTCCGTTCGCCCTGAGCCTGTCGAAGGGCCGTTCATGGTTCGACAAGCTCACCACGAACGGCATCTGGTACATATTTTCATTATTCGTGGTGGGCAATCGCCCACGATTGATTATGGGGGCAAAGTTAGGCGTATCTTACCACTAGCAGTAGGTAGCAAAGTCCTACCACCATTATCATTGCTGGGACGGCATACTTGCAGAATCTCCCCCAGCTTATGGGGTAGCCCTCCCTATCTGCAATAGCAGTCCCTACCACATTGGCTGAGGCTCCAATGGGAGTAGCGTTGCCTCCAATGTCTGTGCCCAAAGCCAGTGTCCACGCCAGTGTGGGCAGAGGCAAACCTTGCGTCTGAGATAGGCTGCTGATTACTGGAACCATAGTGGCGGCAAAGGGGATATTATCCACTATTTCCCTTCCCTAATCGCCTTCTCAAGAGCTTCTCCAGCTCGACTACAAGGAATCCCGGAAATATGGCTAAAATTATTAGTGGCCACCACTCGGTAGGAAAGGCTGCTGTTCTAAATATAGCTTGGACAAAGGGGACATAGGTTATCATAAGCTGTGTGACTATAGTTGCTGCAATACCTATAAGGACCCATTTATTTGAGAATGGACTAAATGTAAATGCAGATTTCATTATTGACCTGGCAGTAAAAATAAAGCCTATATGTAACAGCTTGACAGCCATGAATGCTGCCGTTTGCGCCTGAGTTAATCGTAGCGCATCTACTGAGCCTGAAATGGCTGGCATCCCGTAGTAGTAGTATATGGCAAAGCCAGTGAGCGCCATTACCACTGACACCAAGCCGACTCTCTCGAAAAATAGACGATTAGCTATTTTCTCCTTGGGGTCGCGTGGGGGGCTTTCAAGCAATCCCTTTTCCTTGGGCTCCATCATGAGAGGCAAGGTGAGAAATACAGAGTCAGCCAAATTTACCCACAGGATATGTATCGGCTCCAACGGAAGGCGCCATAAAAAGAGGGGTATAAATGGCGCCACTAATATCGCCCCCATTATCAGTAGAGCCTGTCCCCCATTTGTGGGAAGGGTATATAGGATAGCCTTTTCAAGGTTCTTCCAGGCATGTCTGCCCTCTTCCACCGCTCCCACTATGCTGGCGAAGTTATCATCAGCCAAAACCATGTCAGCGGCTTCCTTGCTCACCTCAGTTCCCGTTATACCCATGGCTATCCCAATGTCGGCTGCCTTTAGCGCTGGAGCATCATTTACCCCATCGCCAGTAACGGCAGTGATATGCCCTCTCCTCTGCAACTGCGTTGTTACCCTCAACTTGTGCTCCGGAGCAACCCTGGCATAAACCGAGACCAAGCCCACAGCTTCATATAACTCGGCATCGCTCATCCTGGATAGTTCCTCTCCAGTCAGTACGCTATCTGCTTCTATCCCTAGCTGTCTCGCAATAGCCTTGGCTGTCCGGGCATGGTCGCCGGTTATCATCACCGTCCTTATCCCGGCTCTCTTACATTTCCTCACCGCCTCTATCGCCTCTTCCCTGGGTGGGTCTATCATCCCTTGAAGCCCGAGAAAAATTAGACCATCCAAATCTTCTATCGTGAGGGAGGTTTTATCCTGGGGCACAGGCTTATAAGCCATGCCGAGCACTCTCAGGGCATCGCTTGCCATCTCATCTGCTTTTGCCCATATCTCTTCACCCCTTAGAGGCTCAATATTTCCATCGATTAACTGGCTTTGGCACATCGTTAAAATCCTCTCCGAGCCCTTTACATAGATAATATTTTCTCCTTGGTTCTTATGCAGAGTAGCCATATATTGTTGCTCTGGCTCAAAAGGTATCTCATCTAATCTAGGGAGCTTCTCGATAACACCAGCTTTGGTTGCTGAAACCACCAAAGCCCCTTCAGTAGGGTCTCCTATGATGTTATATCCCTCTTCACCCTCTGCTAAAGTTGCGTTATTACACAGGTAACCTGCTCTTAAGGTTTCAACCAGCTCCTTGCTCTCCAGCATTGGATTAATCTTCTTATCCCCTAGGATAAACTCCCCTTTCGGCTCATAGCCCACGCCGCTCACCCGGTAGCCTCTTCCCCCACAATATATCCTTAATACCGTCATTTGATTTTTGGTAAGCGTGCCCGTCTTATCCGAGCATATAACTGTAGTGCACCCCAGTGTTTCCGCTGCTGGCAATCTCCTTATAAGCGCGTTTCGGCGTGCCATAGCCACTGCGGCGAGAGCTAAAATTGCCGCTACAATAGCTGGCAGCATCTCAGGTATTGCCGCAACAGCAAGGGCTACCGAGGCAAGGAAGGAATACACGAGGTCATATTTAAACACTACTGCTAGTATAAAATTAACAGCAGCAAGGGCGAGGATGGCGATAATCAAAAATCTAGTGAAGTCTGCTATCTTCTTCATTAGGGGGGTGGTGATTTTGCGGGTCTCTTTCATGAGTTTGGCAATTTTACCGAACTCTGTTCGCTCCCCGGTGTCTACTACAATCCCCTGTGCTGAGCCCCGAGTAATGAAGGTGCCACTGAAGGCTATACAGCGCTGGTCCCCAGGGGATAGATTTGGTCTCGAGATGGGTTCAATATTCTTGGTCACCGGTACCGATTCCCCAGTAAGGGCTGACTCGTCGGCGCTCACGTTTTTTGTGAAGAACAGACGCAAATCCGCCGGCATTCTGTCACCACCCTCGAGTAGAACCACATCGCCCGGAACCAATTCCCGCGCCGGTATAACCTTCCTCTCCCCATCCCTGAGCACAGTGCACTCCGGCACCATCATCTTTTTAAGTGCCTCTATAGCGGCTTCACCCTTTCCCTCCTGAATGAAACCTATTATCACATTGAGAATGACGCACCCCAGAATAACCGCTGTATCTGTCCATATACCCAGAATAGCGGTAACAAGGGCAGCAACAAGCAGGACGTATATCAAAGCGCTGTGAAACTGGAGTAGGAGTCGGGTGAGAGGTCCCCGCCTCTTGAACTTCAGCTCGTTATAGCCATATTTTTCTAGCCTGGCTTTTGCCTCACTGGAAGTGAGCCCAGCGCTCCCCGCCGCTAAGGCTTCAAAAACCTGTTCTACTGATAATTGATACCATCTAGTCCCAGTTAGCAACGCAACCACCTCCAAAGGACTCTTCCAGTAGACTCGACAAGGAAGACAACGATGATGGTGAGTGAGGCACCTATAAGAGCAGGGATAAGGCGGTGAACCTTTCCTGACTTAATGGCAATGAACATCAAGGCAAAAATCATGATGGACAGGATTTGTTCTATCGCCATACTGTGGGCTAGTTTATTGCTTTCTATAATCCGAAGTCAAGCTCACCCCGGGGCTTTATTTGACTTTGCATTCGAAATGAGGATATAATTAAGGCTCAGAATTTGCTTGACTGAGATTTGAAGAGTCAATGTGTAGCGTTTTGACAGCATTATCAGCAAATCTTCCCCTATTTATCTAATTCCTGAGTCAGATGTCTCTCACAATGCTGGGGAAGCTGCAATCTGAAACTGAGGTAGTTTGATAAATGATAGAATGGGGTAAGGTGGCAGAAGTGGCGGGGGGTGGCTTTGGAGTAACTATCCTCGTCTTGGTAATCCTGTGCTTAGTGGTGTGGATAGTAGGGCTGGTGCTACAAAGGGTTGCAAAGAGTAAAGGGAAAAGCGATACCGAAAAAAGGTGATATTTATGAATATGACTAAGCATTTGGGTTATCCCTAAGCTAATATGTTTGGTTTATATGAAATTGCTATAGGGCAGTTATACTGGGGAAATATCTTGATGCTTTTCCTCGGTGGGGCTCTTATCTACCTGGGCATTGGCAGGAAGATGGAGCCCGTTTTATTAGTGCCCATAGGCTTCGGTATGTTTATAGTTAACCTTCTTCCGCTTGGTTGGCTTGGTGGGCTGATGGTATATACATCAGAAGGCTTCCCCGCGGAGGTGGAAGGTAACCTGGGAGAGCTGATAGCCGCTATAGGGAGCGGAGACATAGGTCTCCTTAATATATTATATACCTACGGTATTGAATCGGAGATAATCCCTCTGCTTATATTCCTTGGGGTGGGGGCAATGGTAGACTTTGGTCCTGCTATTGCACGCCCCATATCTTTCCTCTTTGGTGCAGCGGCACAGGTAGGTGTGTTCATTGTTTTTCTCATCGCCTACCTTTCAGGATGGTTTGGTATAAATGAGGCAGCTTGTGTAGGCATCATAGGTGGTTCTGATGGACCCCCAACAGTTTATCTTACTGCCGCTCTAGCCCCTCAATTGCTTGGACCAATTGTATTGGTGGCTTACTCCTATATGGCTCTTGTGCCCATCCTCCAACCCCCGGTGATAAGATTGCTCACTACTAAGAAAGAGCGCGCTATATATATGAAGCCACAGATGCGTGAGGTCTCCAGGCTAGAGACAATCCTTTTCCCTATAATAGTCTTTGTAGTTGCCTCTTTGCTTGTCCCCAAGTCAGCCCCCCTCATTGGGATGCTTATGTTTGGGAATCTATTGCGAGCTAGCGGGGTGACCGATAGGCTAGCTGATTCAGCAGGAGGCGTATTTATAGATGTGCTCACCTTTCTTCTAGGCTTATGTGTGGGGGCATTGATGCCTGCCGAGGTATTCCTCAAATTTCAGACTCTACAAATAATTGGTCTGGCAGCATTAGCTTTTGCTCTCTCCACTGCTGGGGGTTTGCTAGCAGCCAAGTTAGCCAATTTATTCTTGAAGGAGCCTATAAATCCAATGATAGGTGCAGCAGGGGTCTCAGCCGTGCCTATGTCAGCCAGGGTAGTGCAGAAGATGGGGCAGCGGGCAAACCCGAGGAATTTTTTGTTGATGCATGCTATGGGTCCTAATATGGCAGGGGCTATTGCCACCTCAGTGGTTGCCGGGATATTTATGGGCATGCTGGGCTAGGCAAATACTGTGATTTCCGTTTGGATAAGGTTTGTTGTCTGCGTAGCTGTGATTGCTATCGCAGGGACGAGGTTGACCAAGTATGGAGATATCATCGCTACAAAGACGGGGCTGGGGGGGCTATGGATTGGCTTAGTTTTGCTGGCGATAATTACCTCCCTGCCCGAATTATTCACCGGCATAAGCGCTGTTGCTATAGTAAAAGCCCCTGATTTGACCATAGGCAACCTACTTGGTGCCTGTGCTTTTTGCCTGCTGAATTTGGCTCTCCTTGATATCGTCTTTCGCAGTGATTCTCCCCTGCTGACCCAAGCAAGCAGGACTCATAGGCTTTCAGCCGGGCTTAGCATGGCGTTGGTCGCAGTGGCTGTAGGCAGCATTTTCATCAGCCTTAGGAATCCTGAGTTAGGTCGTCTAGGCTGGGTTGGAATCTACACCCCAATCATTATCCTTTTATACCTAATTGTGATGAGGGTGGTCTTCAACTATGAACGAGGTCAGCGAGTTCAAACCCATCGAGATAGAGAGGCTAGTTTAAGATATGAGCATATATCCTTGGGGAGGACCTATCTTTATTTCGCTATAGCCACAGTGTTTGTTATTGGAGCAGGTATTTGGCTAGCAACCATTGGGGAGGATATAGCCGAGGCTACTGGCTGGGGCGAAAGCTTTGTAGGCAGCCTTTTTCTGGCTTTCACCACTGCGCTGCCTGAGATTATGGTCTCCTACTCTGCCTTAAGATTAGGCGCTGTGGATATGTGCATAGCTAACCTGATTGGCAGCAATCTATTTGACATAACTATCATTGGGATAGTTGACCTCATCTATGAGCAACCTATTCTGGCTGCTGTCCTTGAACCGGAAAGCCATATTGTCATTGGAATAGCAGTGCTGCTAATGACAGGGATACTCATTGCCGGGCTCTTCTCCCGACCCCGGGGCAAGACGCCTCTCAGAGTCACTTGGTATGCTCCACTTATGGTGGTGGTATTTATTGTGGGGTTTTATCTCAATTTCACCCTGAGCCACTGACATAAAATGTGACAAAGCCAAGTTAGATTGAGACCTTCCGGTTGTTACCCTCAGAGTCGCTGTGATATAATTGGTTCCTGAGTGCTGACTCACTTGTGGCGCATTCGTCTAGGGGTTTAGGACACCTCCCTCTCAAGGAGGAGATCACCGGTTCGAATCCGGTATGCGCTACTATAAATAGGTAAACGATCCTCAATAGCTACATAAAGCTAGAGCTTCACCCCTTGACAGCAAAGCATCCCATATGGTAATATAAATTATGGACATATGTCAGGAATTTTGCTATACTAGAGGTGGGAATAGCAGTTTATGGGTAGAACACCGAAGTGGCGCAGGGTTAGCTTTATACCAGAGGTAACCTCTTTTAAGCCGGTGGGGGCACCCCTTCGTATCCCCGAGGAGGTTTGCCTCTCTGTAGAAGAGGCGGAAGCCTTGCGCCTGAGGGACCTTGAGGGGTTGGAGCAGGAGCAGTGTGCTGAAAAGATGAGTATCTCTCGCCCTACATTTCATCGCATACTGGGGAGTGCCCGCCAGAAGGTGGCTGATGCTCTGATTAATGGCAAGGCGATAAGGATCGACGGGGGCAACTTCGAGATGGCGGTGCGCCGCTTTCGCTGCTTTGATGGGCATGAATGGGATGTTCCCTTTGAGACTATGATCGCTGGGCTTCCATTTACTTGCCCTAGTTGCAATAGCCCAAACATTATGCCTATTCAGCCAATGGCTTGGGGTGGGAGAGGTTGGGGCAGACACCGTGGAGGAAGGCGTGGCTGGTAGAAAAATAACAGAAAGGAGGTGAGCAGTATGCCGTTTGGAAGAGGTGGGTTTGGAGGGGGGAGAGGCTTGGGGGCGTGGCAACCCCTATCCCTTTTGCCGCAACTTCCCCTGGCTGCCAAGATGGTGGTGGGCAACGCCTTACGCCGCCCAGTATGGGGCAACTATCCCTTACATGGGATATGGTTACCCATACTATGGCGGCTATGTGCCTCCCTATGGCATAGGATATATGCCTTATGGATATCCAGTATATCCCACCACAGGAGCTCCGCCTACCCCAACACAGCCAAGGTAGGTAGGAGCAGTAGCTAATTGGAAGGAGGTGACGAGATGTTGCCTTGGTGGTATTATGGGCATTGGATGCCCTGGGGATGGCTAGGATATTGGGGAGTACCAATATGGATACCCCGGGGCACCTATTCCCAAGGAGCAGGAAATCGCCATGCTTGAAGAGCAGTCTCGAGCGTTGGAGAGCGATTTAGGTAGCATTAGAAAGAGGCTGTAAGAACTTCGAAAATAGGAGGTGATACGATGCCAAATGGTTTTGGATTCAAAGGAGGGCGGGGGTTTGGCTTTAGAGGAAGCTCCCCTCCCTGGCCCTTTGTTGGTAGAGGAAGAGGAGGGTTACCTCGCTGTGGCTATTTTCTTAGTGGAGCTGCTGGGGCGTTTTCTCCACCAGGTTATACGCCTTATCCTTATTATGGTAGCCCCGGAGCTATGCCCTATCCTTCTTACGGAGCACCAAGGGCATCAACAATTGCTCCTGGGGGAGTTCCCTATGCCCCATCAATGAGCCGGGAACAGGAACTTGGCTTTTTGAGTGACCAGGCGGGGGCGATAAGGAAGCAGCTTGAGCAGATTGAGGCTAGAATGCGTGAGCTGGAGGCGAAGGAGTGATAAACAGGGTGAATGGAGGTGAGCCATGAGAGTGGCAATTTCAGCCACAGGACCAAGCTTGGATGCTGAGGTTGACCCCCGTTTTGGTCGCTGTCAATACTTCGTTATCATTGACCCAGAGACAATGGAGTTTGAAGCCCTGGAGAACCCCAATATCATGGCTGCTGGTGGAGCGGGGATTACCACTGCCCAGATGATTGCCAGTAAAGGGGTTCAGGTGGTTCTCACCGGCAATTGTGGTCCCAATGCCTACCAGACCCTGTCAGCGGCAGGGGTTCAAGTGATTAGCGGTGTCACGGGAAGGATAGGGGATGCTGTCGAAGGATATAAGACGGGGCGTTTTCAGGCAACTCCCCAACCCAGTGTGGATGCCCACTTCGGTGTGGGGATGGGACCCGGAATGGGTATGGGCGGTGGCATGGGAAGGGGCGGAGGAATGGGCAGAGGCAGAGGCATGGGTCGTGGCATGGGTAGAGGAATGGGGATGGGTGGAGTTGGGGGAGCGATGCCCACCCCTGGACCTGCACCTCAACCGGCAAGCCCAGAGCAGGAGCTTGACACGCTCAAAACCCAATCGCAGATGTTGAAGCAGCAGTTGGAGGAAATGCTGCGTCGCATCAAAGAACTGGAGAAAAAGGGTAAATAGAGGAGGGAAGTTATGCCTATCTACGAGTACCGGTGTGCTCAGTGCAAGGAGAAGTTTGAGGTTCGCCAATCCATTGGTGAGGATCTTGCTACAGCCTGAAGTGCCCTAAATGTGGCGCAAGTATGGTTAGAGGATAGTGGTAATATCTATTGCTAGCGGTAAAGGTGGGACAGGAAAGACCCTGGTAGCTACAAGCCTCGCCCTTTCCTTGACAGGGAAGGGCAAAGTGCAGCTCGTGGACTGCGATGTGGAGGAGCCCGATGCACATGTTTTCCTCAAGCCAGCCCTCTTTCAAAGGGAAGGGGTCTTTATCCCAATCCCCAGAGTAGATGAGGGGAAATGCACCCATTGTGGCAAATGCTCTGAGGTCTGTGTCTATAATGCTATCGCTGTGCTCAAGGAAAAGGTGCTCGTCTTCCCCGAACTTTGCCATGGCTGTGGAGCATGTGCCTATCTCTGTCCCGAGAATGCCATCTCCGAGGAAGGGAGGGAAATAGGGGTTGTTGAGATAGGTCGCTCAGGTGATGTGGGGTTCATCCATGGGAGGCTTTCCATTGGCGAGCCTATGGCTATGCCTGTGATAAGGAAGGTGAAGGAATATATCGATTTGCAAGGAGTAGTTATCATCGATGTTTCTCCAGGAACCTCCTGCCCTGTAGTGGAGGCGGTGAAGGGGAGCGACTTCTGCCTTCTGGTGACCGAGCCCACTCCCTTCGGGCTTAATGACCTTGTTCTGGCGGTAGAGACAGTGAGAAAACTGGACATTCCTTGTGGGGTGGTGATAAATCGTGCTGGAATAGGGGATGGAAAGGTAGAAGAATATTGCCTGAGGGAAAGTATCCCTGTCCTACTCACTATTCCCCTGGATACCGAGATTGCTAGTCTATATTCGAAAGGTATCCCTTTAGTCGAAGGTATTCCAGAGTGGCGGGGGAGTTTCTTGGGACTTTTTGATAAAGTGATGGAGGTCTACGGGAGTCACAAGAATGCTTGAAGAAGAAAAAGAGCAAGAGAAGAAGATTCAGGAGAAAATAGCTCAGATGAGGATGGGGGAGCCAGACTCGGAAAAAGTAGCTCAGGAAGAGGCGGTTCGAGAAAAAGTAGATGAAGAAGGAAATAGATGGAAGAAGGTTTACTTTGGTGGCGGGGAGCACTTCAGGAATTGGCTATCCCAATATGAGGAGCTAGGATTTGAGATAGAGGTGGAGGAGATAGATTCCAGGGGATTTCGATGCTTTGAGGAAGGCGGTGAGAAGATGTATAGGATTTGGGTAAAACAAGAAGGGAAACCTGAGTGAAAGAGGTAGTGGTATTGAGTGGCAAAGGAGGAACTGGAAAGACCAGCATAGTAGGTTCCTTTGCCGCTGTGGCTCAAAGCAAGGTGTTAGCCGACTGTGATGTAGATGCTGCCGACCTTTATCTCCTCGTCAGACCTACAGTCAGGGAGGAGAATGAGTTCTGGAGTGGCAAGACGGCATTTATTGACAAGAAATTATGCACCCAATGTGGGATATGTGAGCAGGTATGCCGCTTTGAAGCAATAAAGAATCTCAAGGTAGACCCCATTTCCTGCGAGGGGTGTGGCTTCTGCTTTCAAGTTTGCCCTGAGAAAACTATCTATATGAAGGATAATCTGGCAGGGCACTGGTTTATATCTGAAACACGCTACGGTCCTTTAGTCCATGCCAGGTTGGGAGTGGCTCAGGAAAATTCGGGGAAGCTCGTGGCTGTGGTTAGGAATAATGCTAAGGAAATAGCCAAGAGGCAAAATCTCGATTATATCATCATCGATGGACCACCTGGCATCGGCTGCTCGGTTATCTCTTCGCTATCCGGGGTTGACCTCGCCCTTCTGGTTACCGAGCCCACCCTTTCTGGGATGCACGACCTAGACCGCATCATCGGCGTCTGCCACCACTTTGGCGTTCCTGCCCTAGTCTGCATCAACAAGTACGACATAAATGAGGAGAACTCCCATCAGATTGAAAGTTATTGCCTCAGCCAGGGAGTGGAAATTGTATCCAAGATTCCCTTTGACAATGTGGTCACTGAGGCTCTTATCCAGGGGTTGCCAGTAGTAGAGTACTCCCAGAATAGTGTGGCACATAAGATAGAGGAGATGTGGCAGAGTATTTCCATTGAATTCTCTTTAAGGAGGTAGAATGCGTGAACCTATCGTCATCGACAACCTAAGCAAGTATTATAACCGGTTCCTCGCTCTTGATAACTTATGCCTAAGGGTAGGAGAGAACGAGAATGTTGGACTCCTCGGCCCCAATGGAGCCGGCAAGAGTACGACCCTCAAGATTCTGTGTGGGCTCCTCCGCCCCTCCTCCGGTGCGGCTTACATCGATGGCATCAATGTAGTGGAGAAGCCAGAGCAAGCCCTTTCCAGAATTGGCGCCATCATAGAGACGCCGGAGTTCTACCCCTTCCTCACGCCTGAAGAAACCCTAAGCTACCTCGGCAGGCTTCGGGGAATGCGAGGGGACGGATTAAGGCACAGGATAAAGGAGGTAATCCGCCTCGTCAGACTCGAGGAGTGGGTCACTGTCAAGATAGAAAAGTTCTCCAGGGGGATGAAGCAGCGTCTAGCCCTGGCGCAGGCTATACTACATGATCCACCGGTTCTAATCTTGGATGAACCGGCTCTGGGACTCGACCCCAGGGGTGTGGTGGAATTCCGAGAGATTATCGAGGGAATAGGAAAGGAGAAAACAATTTTTTTTGCCTCGCATCAACTTGTCGAGGTCACCCAAATATGTAACAAGGTAGCCATAATAGACCGTGGGCGGTTGCTTGCCTACGATGACATTGCTCAGCTGGAGAGAAAATACCAATCGCTCGAGCGAGCGTACCTGGAGTTGACGGAGGCCCCCCTATGAGTGAATTCGAAAGGTTAAAGGTAGTCACATGGTATGAGTTCCTGAAGCACCTGCGAAGAAAACGGCTGTACTGGATTCTCGGGGTCGCCATTGTCGCCGAATTGGCAGTCCTCATCGGTTTGCCAGCACTGGGTGAAGGCTACCCGGATGACATAATGATAATGGCTGCCCTGCTCTCGATTGGCCCGAGCTTTGCCACGTTTGGAGCGATCTTCTTTGCTGGAGACGTCATAGCCGGGGAGTTTGAAAGGAAAACTGGCTATATGCTTTTCACCAATCCAGTTAGGCGAACCACAATAGTGATGGGAAAATATCTGGCATGCTACATAGCCGTGATAGCGCTCATCCTTTTGGGGTATGGGATTGTTTGTATCTCCCTCTTGGGGATATATGGGCACATCCCGATTGAGACAGCTAAATCATTTGGGTTGTGCCTCCTCTTTGCCGGCAGCGTCCTCTCCGTAACCTTCTTCTTTAGCTCAGTATCAAAAGGGGCAATGGGAGCCACTGTCATGACGCTCGTTTTCATTATGGTCATTTCTGGTGTTCTTGATGGGGTTCTTAGGATGGCTGGTCAGCCAACCTGGTTTCTTTTGGGTACGGCCGGTGACACTGTCGTCACTGTTTATGGTGGATACGAGGCTCTTTTGCCAGGAGGCATGCCCCATGGTATGTCGCCTGGAATGTTCGAAGCCCCAGATATTAATCTATGCATCCTCGCCATGGCAATCTACCTGGTGGTGGGTTTCCTTTTGAGCATCTGGATAACCAAAAGGAGGCAGTTAGCTTAGCCCAAATCATGCATTCTTCGAGAAGGAGGTTTTCAAAACGCATCATTAAACTCTACTTATATGATAAGAATGAATGCCCCTGCGTCGGCACCACCTGCTGTGGCAGGACGGAGCGCTGTGAGGCACCTCCTTGCTCCACGGGGGGTGTTTGCCGCAGAGGCTAGAGAATATAGAGAAAAGAGCACAATATGAAGATTGCAGCCATATCGGATGACGGCGCCACTATTAGCCAGCACTTTGGCAGGGCGTCCCTTTACGTGGTGCTAACGGTGGAAGAGGGAAAGGTTACTAGCAGGGAGGTGCGTCCCAAAGCAGGGCACCACAGCTTCGCTGGCACCGAACCACCCTTGGCACCTGGAGAGCGCCATGGTTACGATGCAGGCTCTGAGGCAAAGCATCAGAGCATGGCTGAGACTATCGCTGATTGCCAGGTGCTCCTGGCTAGGGGAATGGGGTGGGGAGCTTATGAAAGCATGAAGAGCTACAATATCGAGCCAGTTGTTACCGATGTCGAAAGCATCGACCGGGCAGTGGAACTCTACTTAGAGGGAAGGCTTCCTAACCTGATGGAGCGCTTACATTAGAAATGAAGGAGAGTCTATGCCAACTGAAGAACAGGTAAGAGAGAGTTTAGAGGAGGTAATTGTCCCCGGTGCCATGCGCAGCCTGGTGAGAATGAATCTGGTTCGCCAGGTAGCGGTCTCCAATGAGAGGGTAAAGATTAGCCTAGCCTCAGCCGCTCTGAATCCAGCGGCTCAGAACTGGCTTAAAGCCAGGGTAGAGCAGGTCACCAAAAAGCTCCCCGGAGTGAAGGGGACAGAGGTAAGCTTTGTAGAGGCGAAGCCAAAGGAGCTCAACGAGGTTCGCCAAGTTATCGCCGTGATGAGTGGCAAGGGAGGGGTAGGTAAGTCTCTGGTGGCAGGTCTCATTGCACTTTCCCTGGCACGCCGCAATTATGAGGTGGGAATCCTGGATGCTGACATTACCGGTCCTAGTATCCCCAGGATGTTTGGCATAACCGCCCGCCCCACCGGCAGCGATACAGGCATTATGCCCGTCGTGTCGCGCACAGGGATTGAAATCATGTCCATCAACCTACTTTTAGAGCACGAGGATGATGCTGTTATCTGGAGAGGTCCGCTTATTGGCAAAAGCATCACACAGTTCTGGGAGGACGTGCTCTGGGGAAAGCTTGACTACCTCCTGATAGACCTGCCGCCTGGCACTGCCGACGCCCCGCTTACTGTAATGCAGTCTCTGCCTCTTTCGGGTGTGGTTATCACCTTCACCCCGCAGGACTTGGCGACGATGGTAGTGAGAAAGGCAGTTAAGATGGCAAGGGATGCAATGCATATCCCCATTATAGGGGTGGTGGAGAATATGAGCTACCTAATCTTGCCTGAAACGGGGAAGAGGCTTGAGCTTTTTGGCAGGAGCAAGGGGGAGGAAATGTCAAAAGCGGCTGGAGCCCCTCTGTTGGGACAGCTACCTTTAGACCCAGAGCTTGCCAAGCTTTGTGACGAGGGCGATATTGAGCGTTATAGCTCCGAGATTCTGGATAGCTTCGCCGCAGCTTTTCTCCAGGCTATTTCAGCTAAAGTGAAATGAGGAGGTCTTTTAGGCATGGCTTCAAATTTCGATAAACTTGAAGAACAAGTTATGACAGATATGAGGAGAACCTACACCGAGACGGTCATTGACCATGCTATGAATCCGAGGAATGTAGGGAGCATCCCCAGTGCTGACGGTTTTGCCAGCGTAACTGGACCCTGCGGGGATACCATGGAGATATGGCTCAGGGTGAAAAATGGCACAGTTACTGATGCTACCTTTTGGACTGATGGCTGTGGACCAAGCATCGCTGCAGGGAGTATGGCGACCGAGCTAGTCAGAGGTAAAAGACTCGCTGAGGTTCAGAGGCTCCATCAACAAGACATTCTGGATGCCTTGGGAGGGCTGCCGGAGGAAAGCGTGCATTGTGCCCTTCTGGCGGCAGATACGCTGAAGGGAGCCCTCAAGGACTACCTGGATTTCAAAAATGAGCCCTGGAAAGGGGTTTACAGAGGACGTTGAGATACGAGCTAAATCTCAAACCATCCTTTTCAAATGTTTTCACCCTATGATACTTTTTAGACGGGATGCCTTTCTTCGTATCTTAGGAGATGAATGTGGCTGAAGCAGCGATCAAACAGGAAACAAGGCAAGTTCTGAAAAGATTTGGCAGGCGAAGGGGGAACCTGGTGCCCATCTTACAGCAGATTCAGGCTCGGCTTGGCTATCTTCCCCAGAAAGCCATGCTGGAGGCGGCTGAGTTTCTTGATATACCGCAGATAGATGTTTACAGCGTAGCCACCTTTTACAACCAGTTTCGGCTTACTCCGCCTGGCAAGCACTCGGTAAGGGTATGCCTGGGAACCGCCTGCCATGTGAAGGGTGGCTACATAATCCTAGATGCCTGGGAGAGGAGGCTGGGAATAAAGCGGGGGGAGATTACTATTGACCGTGAGTTCGACCTGGACACGGTGGCTTGCGTGGGCTGCTGTGCCATGGCACCGGTGACCATAGTTGATGACTCTCCCCAGGGAAGGATGAGTCCTACCAGGGTAGACGGAAGCTTGCTCTCGTTTCAGCTTCAAAAGGAGAAGGAAGGTAAAGAGAACCAGTGAAAGCCGCTGCGTTGCCAACCATAGCCTCGACCTTTCAGGAGATAGAGAACCGAGCAGCATCCCGCTGGCAGGAGCTATGGGATGGCACAAAGCCAGTAATTCTGGTAGGCACAGCCACCTGCGGTAGGGCGGCTGGCGCTCTGGAAGTCCTTCAAGCCATAAAAGACGAGCTGGGCAAGGAGAGCCTGGATATTCCTATAGTCGAGGTAGGCTGCATGGGGCATTGCTATGCCGAACCTCTGGTTATCATCGCCAAGTCTGGCTATCCATCTATGTGTTATGGCTATGTGACCCCGGAGATAGCGCAGCACCTGGTGCAAGACTATGTTGTTAATGATGACCCTCGCCTCGACCTCACCCTGGGCGCCCTGGAGGAGAGCGACCTATTCCCGTCCATCCTTGACCAGCCCAGGTTTAAGTATGAGAGGAGGGTTCTCCTAGAGAGGTGTGGTCGTATTGACCCTGAGGAGATAGACCACTATATCGCTAATGGAGGCTATCGAAGCCTGGTGAAAGCGCTCCAAATGCAACCTGAGGAGGTAATAGAGGAGGTCAAACGATCTCAGTTACGGGGCAAAGGTGGCGCCGGATTCCCTACCGGGGAGAAATGGGACATCTGCCGTAGTTCCCTAGGTCGACCTAAATATGTGATATGCAATGGCGATGAGGGAGACCCAGGTGCTTTTATGGACCGAGCTATCCTGGAAAGCGACCCCCAGTCGGTCCTGGAAGGGATGATTATCTCTGGCTATGCCATAGGCGCTCGCTATGGCTATATCTATGTTCGTGCCGAATATCCTCTGGCAGTGCACCGTGTTCAGATCGTCCTCCACCAGGCTCGGAAACTAAACCTCTTAGGCAGGAATATCCTGGGGGGCAATTTCAGCTTTGATATCGAGCTATTTCAGGGTTCGGGTGCCTTTGTCTGTGGCGAGGAGACAGCGCTTATTGCCTCCCTTGAGGGTAAACCAGGCATCCCCCACTATCGCCCACCCTTCCCTGCCACCAGAGGTTTGCATGGGAAGCCTACTCTTATCAACAATGTGAAAACCTTCGCCTCAATACCACATATAATTGAAAAGGGAGCGGAATGGTTCACCAGCATGGGCACTGAGAAGAGCAAAGGGACCGCTGTATTTGCCCTGGCGGGCAAGGTGGTCAATACTGGGCTGGCAGAGGTGCCTATGGGGACTACTTTGCGCCAGCTCATCTTCGAGGTGGGGGGTGGTATCCCCGGAGGCAAGCGCTTTAAGGCAGTCCAAATTGGCGGTCCCTCCGGTGGTTGCTTACCAGATGAGGCACTCGATATGCCCATCGACTTCGATTCTCTGAGGGATGCCGGGGCTATGATGGGCTCCGGGGGAATGGTAGTGCTGGACGAGAACGACTGCATGGTGGAGATAGCTCGCTTCTTCTTGGAGTTCACCCAGAGGGAGTCCTGCGGCAAGTGCACCCTTTGCCGTCTAGGAACAAAGCAGATGCTTGACATCCTGGCGGACATCACTAGAGGTCAAGGAAAAATTGAAGATATTGACCTGCTTGTCGAGCTAGCAGAGGACATAAAGGCAGGAGCTCTCTGTGGGTTGGGGAAGACTGCGCCCAATCCGGTGCTCACTACCCTGCGTTACTTCAGGGAAGAATATGAAGCACATATTAGGGAGCATCGCTGCCCGGCATTGATGTGCAAAGACCTCATTGCCTATTATATCCTCCCTGAGCGATGCGAGCGCTCCTGTGATGCCTGTGTAGGTACTTGCACCGTGGAGGCTATTTTTGCTGGTAAGAAGAGGGTCAAGGTCATTGACCAGGAAAAGTGTGTCAAGTGTGGCACTTGCCTCACCTCCTGCCCGCCCCAGTATAATGCTGTGGTCAGGTTGTCGCCTCCTGACCAGGTGCCGGCTGCGGAGTAGAGGAATGAAGATTGTTTCCCTAACCATTGATGGTAAAGAAGTAAGGGCTCGCCAGGGGAAGAAGCTCCTCTGGGCAGCCCTAGACAATGGCATCTACATACCCAACCTGTGTGCCATTCGGGAGGCTGGGGAGCCCTTTGCTGCCTGCCGCCTCTGCTTCGTGGGAGTGGAGGGCTACGATCAACCGGTTACTGCTTGCACTGAGTCAGTGAGAGAAGGCATGGTGGTTCATACTCGAAGCCCTAAGGCTCAACGAGTGGTGCGCACTGCTTTCGAGTTGCTTTTGTCTAGCCATCCAGTGGACTGTGCCCACTGTGCCAGAAATGGCTCCTGCGAGCTTCAGAGGATTGCCGCTCACCTGCGAGTCAAGCTTAAAACAAAGCGGTTCAGGAAGCTTGAGCGTGAGCTTCCCATAGATGATAGCAGCCCGGTGTTTATCTATGATGCCAATAAGTGTGTGCTCTGTGGTCGGTGTGTGTGGATATGTCGGGAGCGCCTGGGCATAGGAGCCATCGGTTTTGCCCACCGTGGCTTTCAGCGAATAGTTACTACCTTTGCCGGCGAGCCAATCGCTGAGTCAGGTTGCCGTGGCTGTGGTGAATGTGTTGTTGCCTGTCCTACGGGTGCCCTAGTATTTAAGGATGGCAAGGAGACATTGCGTCGCAGGGGCAAGCTATAAGTTTACATAAGCTCTTAACGGAGCAGTGCCAATGTTGCAAGTGAGAAATGACCTCTGTTTGGGCTGTGGGCTTTGTGCTCAAATTTGCCCTCAAGGGGCAATTTCAGTCCTCTGGGGTCAGGCAGAGATAGATCAAAGTAAGTGCAACTCTTGCTGCCTATGTATAGAGCTTTGCCCGCAAGGGACAATTGTGGAGAGGATACCGGTTTCAAAGGAAAAGCTGGAAGCTACCGTAGCCAGCCTGAAGCAGCGGACGGGGGATATGATTGAGAGAATTGAACAATTGAAGTTTAGATCTAAGTTGACATAAGGAGAAACCTTGAAGACCTATTTGGATTGCCTACCCTGTTTATTGAGACAGGTTCTTGAGGCTGCCAGGGCAGCAACCGAGGACGAAAATATCCATCGCAAAGTATTGGACTCGGTAGCAAGAATGCTCCCGCAGTTCTCACTTGGTGCTACCCCTCCGGAGATTGGTCAGAAGTGTTATAGATTGGTTTCACAGATTACCGGGAATGATGACCCATTTCGAGAGGAAAAAAGGAAGGCTAACCAGATGGTGTTGGCTCTTTACCCTCGTCTCAAACAAGCGGTGGCTAATTCAGATGACCCATTGCTCACCGCCTGCAAGCTGGCTATCGCTGGCAATACTATGGACCTAGCTCCCCAGTCTAGCTACAGCGACCTCGATTCTATTATAGAGTCAGCTCTGAGATCGCCATTGGCTATTGATAACTATTTGGAGTTCCGAAGGAGCATTGAGCTATCATCACACATCCTCTACTTGGGGGATAATGCTGGCGAGATAGTATTTGATAGGATTCTCATTGAAGAGCTTCGACAGATAAAGGAGTTCCAGATTGACTTCGTGGTCAGAGAAAAACCAATCATAAATGATGTTACTTGGCACGATGCCATCTCCGTTGGCTTGGACAGAGTAGCAACCATTATCTCCAACGGTTCCGATGCCCCAGCAACGATCCTTTCCCAATGCTCCCCCCAGATGCTAAGGCTCTATCACTCCGCTGATACCATAATTGCCAAAGGGCAGGGGAACTATGAGTCATTGAGTGAGGAGCAGAACAATATCTTCTTCCTCCTGAGGGCTAAATGTACTGTAGTGGCAAGACTGCTGGGAGTCGATATTGGTGATGCTATCCTGAAGGGTCAGAAGGCTTAGATTATCCCATACTTCCCCCATTCCCTCTCAACTTTTTCCATTATCTCTTTCTTAGGCGTGATAACTTCTGGGAATGGCTCTTTAACAGGCTTTGTGGTATCAATTATCATCTTCGAAGTAAACATTGTCCCAGATTCTCTTGACGCTCTGGGTATCGATGGGTCAAGACCCCAACCAGTCACGTCCTTAATAATCTCCACATCACGTTCTGGTTGAAACCTAGTTGACATCGCCCATAATACATCGTTTAGGTTAAAGGGGTCAACATCTTCATCAACAATAATCACGATTTTTGTGACCTTGCCTGCCTCCATTCCTAATATTGCCATACCCATCATCTTGCCTTGTCCATCAAATGTTTTCTTGATCGAGGCGATGGCGATTGCACCTGTGCACCCCCCCTCGGGAAAATTGAGCTTTAGGAGACCTGGAAGGGGACAGTGCCTTATAGTCTCAGCTTCAAAACAACGCATGAGTGAAAGCAGCTCATTAGGCGGTTTGCGCAGATAGACAGCTTGGTGAATGGGATTATCCCTGTGAGTGATTGCCTTGATCTCGATAAATTCCCGCTCTGCCGTTCCCCCATAGTAGCCAGCAGCCTCTCCAAAGGGTCCCTCCCTTCTTAGGGCATTTGGTCTTACTTCCCCCTCTAGAACCCATTCGGCACTGGCAGGCACTTCCAGCGGAATGGTCTCGCACCTAACCATTTCTATTGGCATGCCTCTGAGACCTCCAGCTATGGCGAGCTCATCAACTCCATAGAGGGGGGTAGCATTGGCAGCAAGGGTGATGGCTGGGTCTACGCCAATTGCTATCGCCACTGGAAAGCTCTCACCCTTCAAATGAGCCTTTCTCCATTGCACATTGATGTGTCTATAAGAGGCAGCCCATATACCCAGTGTTCTTTTATCATGTAATTGAGCTCTGTATATCCCCACGTTCCGCTGTCCCGTCTCCGGGTCCTTGCTAATCTGATGGGGGAGGGTTATATAAGAACCGCCATCTTTCTCGTTCCAAATTGGGATCGGCAGCTCAAAGAGGTCAACCTCATCGCCTGTATGAATATTCTCTTTGCAAGGTCCGTGGTCAACAATTACTGGTTCTATTGGATTCTTTGTTCGTTCTATCCACTCCTGGGTGAACCTCTCCGGCGTGGTGTCAATCGCCATACAACATCGCTTTATTGTACCAAAAATATTGACTACCAAAGGGGTGGTGTATCCTTTAGGTTTCTCAAAGAGTAGGGCTTTGCTTCGTTCTAGTCCCCCAATATCGAAGTTCTTATTACATATAGCTCCAACCTCATAGTTCAGGTCGACCTCTACCTTGACCCGACTTAATTCCCCCTCCTGTTCCACCCTGTTTATGAAATCCCTAAGGTCTTTATATGGCATTTTAAAACTCCTTTGCGAAATTCTTTTTGGGATCATGCTTAAAGCTTAGTTATTAAACGCTCTCGTGTAACTAGCTTGAGCATCGTACCTGGATGGGATTTTCACTCGCGATTATTTACCCCTTTTACTGAGGCTGAAGTAATGTTGTGATATAAACCGAACTTGTCACGCATCGTTTAAACAACTAGCTTTGTTAGCTTACCAAGCTAGAGGTATTCTTCTCTCTCGGACAGGACTGACATATATTGCCTGGACGGGGCATTCCGTTTCGCAAAGGAAGCAAGACATACAATCTGCCAGATAAGCTATATAAGGTATCCCACCCTCACGTTCTCTGAGCACATCCATAGGGCAAATGTCGACACAGACTCCACAGCAAGTGCATAGATTTAAATCGATTTTCCTAATCCCCATTTTTCCTCATCCCTCCATCTTCCGGCTTAATCTATCAGCAGCGGCAAATACTGGGTGTTTAAACTTCTTTCTTTCAGGCTTTACCGGATAATCATCTATTGGAATGTCTTTAGTACTGACGACCATCTTGTTAGCTTCCTTTTTCAGGGCTGTCCACTTTAACCAATTTATATTGTCAGTTTCTGGATAGTCTTCTCTTAGATGTCCATGCCTTGACTCCTCCCTGACCAAGGCTGATCTCAAAAGCATTTCGGAGCAAAGCACCAAATTTTGAGCTTCATGAGCCATCCTTAAATAGTGTGGGTCATACGCATAAATAAAAGGTAGTTGTGTATCCCTTATTTGCTCTATTTCTTCCAATGCTTTTATAAGGCGATCTTTATGCCTGATTAGGTAGACGTCATATGGCAATATAGCTTCTTGAACAGACAATAAAATATGGTCGGGGCTAATGCCCCCCTTTCTTTCCAAGGGCTCAATACCAAATTTGCGGCTGGCTTCTATTGTGTCGCTATCAATACTAATGTCTTGAACTTCGCCTATGTAGTCGGCAGCGGATTGACCTGCTTTAGCTCCCGATACAGCCGCCCAAGGTATTGCAAAGTAATCTTTGGTAGCCGTTCCCCCAGCAGCAAAGAAGCCTCCTATAGAAGTTTGGCATTCCATATCTATAGTGATTCCAGCGCCCTGTGATTCATTTTCCGGCCCGTCTGCTATCCAAGGCATCTCACGCATTATCTTATCTCCGACCAGTACGCCGGTCCTTTCCAGTATTTTGGTGACAAGAGGTAGAACATCTCTGATATAGGCAATATCATTGGGAGTGAAATGGGTTATATCAAGATATATAGGACCTCTACCTTGTCTTACTTCCATAGCCATTGCTGAGGATAAGATATCCATTTCAGCCCTGTCTTTGTATTTGGGGCTATAAGTGGTCATAAAGGTATCACCGTCTTTATTAACGAATTTGCCACCCATGCCGACAAACATGTTCAGTCCAGCTAGATCGAATTCACTACAGGTCGTGTTGTAATTGGTGTATTCACACCTAGAAACCTCACCGCCTGCCCTATAGAATGCGGAATGCATGTCTCCTGCGCTAAATTTGTGACCCATAAAAACGCTCTTCCACCGATTCCCACCGGCAGCCAATATGGTAGCTTTTGCCTTAAAGGCAATCACTTCGCCAGAGCGCGTATCAAAGCCGATAGCACCAGCTCCCCTACCGTCCTTGGTTAATAGGCTGGTAATCATTACCCTATCAATGATTTGAACTTGCATTTCTACGCATTTCTTTCGCAGTGTTTCCATCAATTGAGGCCCACCGTAGAACATTATTTTCCTGATAACTCCTTCTGGTGAACTCCCCCTACCCATTACACGCTCAAATTTGCCATCCCTTTTTTTGAACTTCACCCCCCAGGTGTCCATCTCATTGACTATGTCGTACATTCGCTCCATGCATATTTGCAGCCATTTTTGATTAGTCGTGTATTGGAGCAGTCCCACCTCCTCGCGGAGCCAGGCATCGAAATCATCCTCAGGGAAGTAAACACGTAATATACCGGCTGCAAATGCTGAGCAACCGCTTCTGCCCACTTTATTCTTTTCCACAATAGTAACGTTCTTGACCTTTTTCTTCTTCGCTTCTATCGCAGCCAACGTGCCTGCTATCCCACCGCCAATTATCAAAATGTCTGTATCTTTTACAGTTACCTTTTGCATGAGCCTCTCCTTTCACTCTCTGTTTGCCGCTATGTACTCGTTCAGATGATTACTGATACCTCACCTCCTTTCTAGTCAGAATTCAGGCTATTTCTCTCACTCATGCTCACCTCATATCTCACCCCCTTCCATCTAAGATTGAAGTTTTTAGGGATAAAGGTTACATTCAAAAGTCGGGTTCGACCCACTTGAAAAAGATTATAATATTTTACCTCCCCCCGTCAATAGCTCAAGCGATACCTTTGAAATCATTTGAACTACATCGTATAATGAGGTAGACTATCAAGAGGAAGGCTAATATGATTAAGGCAGTATTCTTTGATTGGTTTAATACCCTAGCCCAGTATTACCCGCCGAGGGAGGGGATGCACGCTGCTATCTGTCGGGAATTTGGCATTGAGGTTTCGGTGGAGAAAATAAGGCGTAGCCTGCCTGCTGCTGATCAATTCTTCAATGAAGAGAATTCTCGCTCCTCTGTAGAGAAGCGCCCACCAGGGGAGCGTGCCAAAGTCTACACCCAATATGAAATTATGGTGCTTAGGGGAGCAGGGGTAGAGGTTTCTGAGGAAGTGGCTTGGCAGATCATGCAAAAGGTGCTCGATTCGGCTAAAGGGCTAACCTTTACCCTCTTTGATGATGTCTTGCCTACTTTCAAGGTATTGAAGCAGCGCAGCTTGGTTTTGGGGCTTATCTCTAATATTGACCGGGATATAACGCCCATCTGCCGAGAACTGGGGCTTGCTCCTTATCTTGATTTCGTGGTCACTTCTCAAGAGGTAGGGGCAGATAAGCCTCGTCCTCCCATCTTCCTTGCTGCTTTAGAGCGAGCCGGGGTAAAGGCATCAGAGGCGATATATGTAGGTGACCAGTATACCTCTGATGTGCTTGGGGCTCGAGGGGTAGGCATCGAGGGGGTGCTTATCGACCGCTACGATTTATCTAAGAATATTACCGATTGCCTCCGAATTGAGAGCTTGACCGAGATAGTGGAGTATCTTTAGGTGAGCTCCAAAAAGTAAGGGTGGATGTCTCTTTTCACCAGCATCAAGGAATGGGCATCTCTATCGTTATTTAGGAAACTAGGAGGTAAGGAAACAGGGCTTTTACCCACCCGCGCAGTAAGCTCTCAGGTCTTTGCTTTAAAACTATTAACAAAAGAAAGGGGGGCAACATGAAAGGCTTTTATCTGTTCTTAGTCCTGGCAATAATTGCTGTGTTGCTTATCGGCGCTGGCTGTGCTGCGGAAGAGGAAGCTCCGCCAGAGGAGGAAGAAGCAGCTGAGCTTCTGTCTATAGGTGTGAAGGTAGGGGATAAGTGGACTATAAGTGGTGAGTGTAGGAGCAGTCAACCTGTTGATGGAGAGACTGAATTTATACAAACTATAAAGTATGAGGTTATAGAGATAACAGCAGACGGCTTTGTAACAATAAAGCAAACGTGGAGTGAACCCCTGAGACTGGACACTTTAGGTTAGGAAGGTTTGGCAGGGTCAGAATGCCCTATAATAAGGGATAGAAAGGACCTTGCCATGAGGA